>Ga0207647_10000211_pt1 | contig 47375 bp, 39 predicted proteins | sample KBSCornC2_FD_184295 | JGI IMG/M metagenome (GOLD analysis project Ga0207647, IMG submission 184295) | Corn rhizosphere microbial communities from Kellogg Biological Station, Michigan, USA - C2 (SPAdes) (version 2) | ecosystem: Host-associated > Plants > Roots > Rhizosphere ... | reverse complement strand
CATTTCAGATTTTATCGCATATAAACCCAAACGGTGGGCCAGCGGGGCATACAGGTAAACAGTTTCTGACGATATCTTGAGCTGCTTATCACGCGGCATCGATTCCAGCGTACGCATGTTATGCAGGCGGTCGGCCAGTTTTATCAGGATCACCCTAACGTCGTCGGCCAGGGTAAGCAGCATCTTTCTAAAGTTTTCGGCTTGTAAAGAGCTGTTGGTATCAAACACGCCCGATATTTTGGTAAGGCCGTCAATTATTTTGGCTACCTTTTTACCAAATTCCTGTTCAATTTCGTCAAGCGTTACATTGGTATCTTCAACAACATCATGTAACAGCGCGCACACTATTGAGGTGGTACCCAGGCCAATCTCTTCGGCAGCTATCTGGGCAACGGCAATAGGGTGGTATATATAGGGTTCGCCGCTTTTACGGCGCATATCTTTATGACTCTCCAAAGCCATATCAAAGGCCTTGCGAATCATGCGCTTGTCGCCCTTTTGCAAGGTTGATTTACTTGCACGCAGCAACGCCCGATATCGTTTTAAGATCTCGTTCTTTTCGGCTTCAAGGTCAATTACTAATTCTTTCATTTATAAGCTTGTATCGGCACATATCATAAACACGCAATAAATTATTAAATTGCATGTTATTATGAAATGCCAAAAAAAATTGCACTAATTTTGTAATAGGTAAATTTATGAAATTATTCGGGCTTTTAGTAGTGTTTTGCTTCCTGGCAGGTAAAGTTAATGCCCAGTCAGGACGTCCTCCTTTACCTGTTCTTGGCAAAAATGATACCATTAAAACCTATGTTACTTTGCTTGACGGCGAAATGGTTCCCTGGGTGGTAACCAACGAAGTGGTTATACGCGCAGGTCGGATTTTTAAGACCGATGCCGACCGTAAAGCCTTCAATTTACTGCGCTATAATGTAAGCAAAGTCATTCCCTATGCCCATTTTGCAGGCGACAGATACCGCAAACTACAGCGCGACCTGGCTTTAACAGGCGACAAAGACAAACAGAAGCAATTGGTAGATGCCTGCAATCACGAAATAAAAGATATGTTTAACCGGGAAATTAAGAACCTGACAATTAGTCAGGGCGAGATTCTGATTAAGCTCATTAATCGTGAAACTGATGTTACCACTTATGCTGTGGTAAAAGAGTTAAAAGGATCTTTCACGGCTTTTTCCATGCAAATGCTCGCCGGCATATTTGGGCATAACTTAAAAGAAACCTATGACCGCGACGAACAACGCGACATTGAAGCCATACTACAGGAATTTAATTACGATTCTTATAAGTCGCCATATCAATAGCTCATGAGCGATACGACTATCTATCCATAAAACATCTCACGCAAAAACATGCTTAAATTAGATATACTGGTTTTGGCCGTACACCCGGACGACGCCGAGTTGGGCTGTTCAGGCACCATTTTAAAACATATTGCTCTAGGCAAAAAAGTAGGTATTGTCGACCTAACACGCGGCGAACTGGGCACCCGTGGTTCAGCCGAAATACGCGATAAAGAAGCTGCCGCTGCTGCAGAAATATTGGGTTTGGCCGTGCGCGAAAACCTGGCTATTCCTGATGGCTTTTTTGAAAATACTAAACAATACCAGTTAAAGGTTATTGAAGCAATACGTAAATTTCAACCCGAGATCATCATCACCAACGCGTACCATGACCGCCATCCCGATCATGGCCGTGCCTGTAATTTGGTATCGGATGCTGCTTTTTTATCCGGGCTTCGAAAAATTGAGACTTCTTTAAACGGCCAGGCGCAGTCGCCATGGCGCGCAAACCTGCTATTGCACTTTATACAGGATATGTATATTCAGCCGGATATAGTTATTGATATCACCGAGCATTGGGACAAAAAGCTGGAAAGCATTTTTGCTTATCAATCGCAGTTTCATAACCCTGAGTGGGAGCAGGAGCCGCAAACTTATATTTCGTCGCCTGAATTTATTGCCGTTGTTGAAAGCCGCGCACGCGAGTTTGGCAAAGCCATTCAGGTTAAATATGCCGAAGGCTTCACCTCACGTAAAATTTTAGGCGTAGATAGCTTGTTTGATTTGCGGTAGACGTTGGTTCATGGTTAATGGTTCATAGTAATAGCGTTGCCATGAGCTATCAACCATCAACTATAAGCTATCGTTAAATCCCCACGTATTCAAAACGATTATTCTCGTTGTTACGCTGGCGCTTAAGCTTATTCTCTTTGGCTAATTTAAGCAGTATGCCTGATAGTTCAGATGTTTTAAATTCTGAATCGTAATGCTCTTTGCAATAGTCGGCAATACCTGATATTGAATGTGGTTTTTTAAAGAAGTCGGTATTAAGCAGCTGATTTAATACTTTGGTAGCTCCCGGTTTTTTGCGGCCTATAACTGCGCTGTATGCTCCCGGCTCAGTACCGTTTTTTGTCTTGCCCGACTTTCTGTGTAAAAATTCCAGCCCCTCTGCGTCGCCTCTTTCAAACTCGATCATTGCATCTAAAAGCTTGTCGACAACTTTTACCTGTACGGCTTCCGATCTGAACGCATTTACAACTTCTGATATTTCTATCAATTGTTTTTTTAGTTTTTCAATGGGTTTGCTCATGATATTATTATAGGCTATAGTTAATATAATATTTCGGCCTAAAGACAGCAGAATAACAAAGGGGGATATTATTCTGTGAGTGGAAATAATTATATATAATAGATGATAACGCAAACATACGATTATAGTATAGTTTACCTGCAATAAATACAGCGATAAGCCAAAAAACGCGCGGATGTAGCAAAAAAATTACATTATAGTTTTTTAATAATATCGCTGAGGATTTTTAATCCGTCGTCGATATTGTTTTTTTCGATGATAAGCGCCGGTCTGAAACGTATGGTGCTGTGTCCGCATCCCAGAAACATTACGTTATTTTGCATGCCCATGCTAATAAATTTGTTGCGGGTTTCGGTGTCGGCAAAATCAAAGGCAGTCAACAATCCTTTTCCGCGTACGCCGCTAACAATAGGGTTTTCATTAGCTATTTGCTTAAGTTGTTCCTGCAGATATCTTCCCGTTTCAGTGGCTTTATCGCAAAGTTTATCCTCTTCTATGATCTCTAGTATTTTGGTCGCCCGCACCATATCCACCAAATTGCCGCCCCAGGTTGAATTAATGCGCGATGACACCTTGAATACGTTATACTCAATTTCATCCACGCGCGTGCCGGCCAGTATACCGCATACCTGCATTTTTTTACCAAAAGCAATAATGTCGGGGCGCGCCTTTTCACCAAAATGTTCATGGCACCAAAATTTGCCTGTCAGTCCTACGCCGGTTTGTACTTCGTCGTAAATCAGCATGGCTTCATTTTCATCTGCCAAAATACGCAGTTGTTCCATAAACTCTTTACGGGCATGGTGATCGCCGCCTTCGGCTTGAACCGGTTCTATAATGATGGCGCAGATATCATCTTTATTATCTATAAATGCTTGTTTTATTTGGGCGATTGATCTTTCTTCGCGGGTTATCAGGTCGGCAAGGTTCTCCTCTGTCTGCGGAAATTTAATTGCCGGGAAAGACACCCTGGGCCAATCAAATTTTGCGTACCATTTGGTTTTAACGGGTAAGGTATTAGTGAGACTCAAAGTATAGCCTGAGCGACCATGAAAGGCATTTTCAAAATGCAGCACCTTAAAGCCTCTCTCGACGGTATACCCTTTGGCAAAGTTTTTCTGTACTTTCCAGTCCATAGCGGTTTTAAGAGCATTTTCAATGGCCAATGTCCCGCCGGCGATAAAAAAAGCGTGTGGTAGATACTCAGGAATGCCCACGCGTTCAAATGTTTTCACAAACTGCGCGTATTGCTCTGTATAAATGTCTGAGTTTGAGGGGTTGGTAAGCGCAGCCAGCATCAGGTTTTTTTTGAAAGCCTCGTCGTTCAGCATTTTGGGGTAATTGTAGCCCAGTGGCACAGATGCGAAGCAAGTGAAAAAATCGAGCAGTGTGCGTTTATTCTTTGAATCGTAAATGTGTACGCCGCGACTTTTTTCCATATCAAAAGTCAAATCAAAGCCGTCGGCCAGCACGTGTTTGTTTAGCGAGTCGATAACATTTTCGGGAGCAACAGATAGGTTATACATAGCAAGGCGCTTTAGATGTGCAGATGTGCGAATGTGCAGATATGCAAATACCCGGCATGTTCGCGGCTATTCGAATATACGTTAATAATAGCGATTATTTATCTGCGAATCTTCATATTCGCACATCAAAATCTGTCTTTCATTCCCAGCAATCCAAACAGGCCGCCGGTATGAATGGCTAAAATCTTTTCGCCGGGTTTAAAGTAGTTTTTTGCGGCCAGATCATGCAAGGCGTAAAACATCTTGCCGGTATAGACCGGTTCAATCAATATGCCGGTATCGGCCACAAATTGTTTTATAAAGTTGATGAGTTCATCGGTAGTTTTACCATATCCGCCAAAATGGTAATCAGTATGGAGTTGATAATTGGCCGGAGCAGGAAGCAGCTTATTGATCTCATCGTTAATAAAATCGCCATTTTTCAAAACCGGGACCACGTGACAGGCAGTATGGAGTTGCTTCCGCGAAACGCCCCTGATAATACCGGCTGCTGTCGCGCCCGTACCGGCGGCACAGAAAATATGATCATAAGTCTGGGTAAGCTCATCAATCAGTTCGCTGCAGCCTTTTACAGCTTGAGGCGATGTTCCGCCTTCATCAATAAAAAAAGCCTGTCCGTCATCGCCAAAGTGGTGATTAAACAGAGCCTGCTTATCGCGGTAGCTTTCCCTGTTAACAAATATCAGGCTCATGCCGTGCAGGCGGCACATAAATAGGGTGTCGTTATTTACCTCCTCGCCACGGACAAATCCGGTAGCTTTAAAGCCGAATCGCGCCGCAGCGCCTGCCGTTGCCAATAAATGGTTGGAAAAAGCACCACCAAAGGTTACCAGATGACTTTTTTGCTGATGCTGTGCTTCTTTGAGCAGGTATTTGAGTTTACGCCATTTATTACCTGATATAATGGGGTGTATCAGGTCGTCGCGCTTAGCATAAACTAATAAGTCCCGTTCATCAAATAACTTATTGTTGAGTTGATGAACGGGACTAAATATTTCTAAGTCGATATGCACTATCGGTTATCAAAATTAAAGGCCAAAGCCGATACCCGCATTGAACGAATTGTAGCTGGTGCTACTTACACCGTATGAACCATAAAGTTTAAAGAATGCTAAACTTAGTTGAAAACCAACATCAGCACGGGTGCCGCTTAAACCTGCATTTGAGCCACTAATTGAAATTGGGTCTTTATAATTAGTGTATATTGGATCGCCTGTAATTGTTGCCCCGGTTACAAACGGGTAGTTACCTTTCAAAGCTACGTTAGTGCTGCTTTTTTGATAACCAACAGATACGAATGGTGTAAAGAATAATAGTTTTTTAGATAAAATTACTGATGCGTTGAAGCCGTTGAAATTACCTTCTAATCTTTGATCGCTATAGTCAGCAGAGCCAGCCGAAGCATTATCAGGTTTAACATCTAAGGTTTTGGTATAATTTAAGTGAGTGTAACCAAAGGCAACGGCCAGATCGAACGGAAAGTCTTTTCCTTTGGGAGCGAAATCCTGAATAATGTCATGTTTCAAACCAAAGCCTATCATGCCTACTTTACCCACGTCATCAGTGATTTTTACAGTAGGGATGTAACGAATAGTTAAATCAGTATGTTTAATCAAGCCTACTGTTACCTGAATTTGTGGTGCAGGTACATATTGGGTCACGCCCTTTGGCAAAGTGGTTGAATACTTAGCCAATGAGTTATTCGGATCAGTATAAGTAATACCGGTGCTCATATTTTTATCGCCGCCAAAAGTTGGAGCCATGGTTTGATTTGGATCGGTTGGTTTAATGTTAGCCAGGCCCAGTGAATTAATATCAAAGGTTTTATCTTTAGCAGGGATGATAGATGCTGTTGCACTTATTCTTACAGAAAAGCCTAAAAGATGCTGGGTTTTTGCAGTATTTGTCCAGCCGCCATTTAAGCTGTTACCAAAGCCTTTAAATAACGGAGTAGTGTAAGCATTCATCAGTTTATTTACGTCGCTGGGGCTGCCTTTAAACAGGTCAGAGATGCCGCCGTCAGACTGAGCTTTTGCACTGAAGGTCAATGCAGTTAAGAATGTAATGGTGATTAGGGAGTAAATTTTTTTCATATAATTTAATTATGTTAGGTTTGCAGAGATAAAGGTAGAATATATTTGGTAATAATCAATGGTTTGAAGCTTTAGCGCCATCGTATTTAACCATATTATTTGCGCGAAAAACCTGTATTTTTGCCGGCGATATGATAAAAGAAACTGATGTCCTTGAGCAGGAAGAACAGGACCTGTATGAGCACCTGCGTGTAGTAGTTGATAAAGGGCAATCGCTTTTACGTATTGACAAATTTTTGATGTATCGCATTGAAAACGCGTCGCGCAACCGCATCCAGAATGCTATCGATGCCGGCAACGTGCTGGTTAACGAAAAGGTGATCAAAGCCAGCTACAAAGTAAAGCCGCAGGATGTCATTTCCATTGTACTCCCTCATCCGCCGCGCGACACCGAAGTTTATCCTGAAGACCTGCCCATAAATATTGTTTATGAGGATGACGACGTGCTAGTGGTAAATAAAGAGGCCGGCATGGTGGTGCATCCCGGATATAATAATTATACAGGTACATTGGTAAACGCATTAGTTTACCATTTTCAGCAATTGCCAACGTTGCCGGGTAACGATGGCCGTCCGGGTTTGGTACACCGTATTGATAAGGATACTTCAGGGTTGTTACTCATCAGCAAGAACGAGCGATCAATGACTTACCTGGCGCGCCAGTTTTTTGACCACTCTATCACCCGTAAATATATAGCTCTGGTTTGGGGCGATATTGCCGAAGACGGCACCGTAACCGGCTACATTGGCCGCAGTGTGAACGACCGCCGCGTAATGTCTATTTATGACGATGAAGAAAAAGGCAAATGGTCTGTTACGCATTATAAAGTTTTGGAGCGATTAAATTATGTGACGCTGATTGAGTGCCAACTGGAGACGGGCCGTACCCACCAAATCCGTGCGCATATGAAGCATATTGGCCACCCGTTGTTTAGCGATGCCACTTATGGTGGTGATAAGATTTTGAAAGGTGCCGTTTACAGCAAATACAAACAATTTGTCGAGAATTGTTTTGAGCTGATGCCGCGCCAGGCCCTGCATGCGCAGACACTGGGTTTTGTGCATCCATCGACCAAAAAATATCTGTTTTTTGAAGCGCCTATGCCACAGGATTTTGAAGCCGTACTACAAAAATGGCGAAAATATATTGGTGCCAATGCCACACAAAATGGTGAAATTAGCGATTAATTGACCATGGCGCTTTTATACATAAATTTTAACGGAGAGATTGTTCCTGCTGATAGTAAATTGCTAACGGTGGCCAACCGGTCATTTAAATATGGCGACGGTTTGTTTGAGAGCATGCGCATGCTTAAAGGCGAGCTCAAATTTGCCGACCAGCATGCCGACCGCCTGCAACGCGGCATGAAGGCGCTCAAGATGGATGGCTACTCACAGATGGATGCTTACTTTCTGAAAGACAAAGCCGAACAGCTGGCTGTCCGTAATAAAGCTAAGCATGGCCGGCTGCGTCTGACCGTTTATCGCGATTCGGGCGGTTTTTATGCGCCATCACAAAACAAGGTTGGGTATTGCCTGGAATTTATTCCGGCCGATGAACCGCGTTATTTTTTGAACGAAAAAGGTTTGATTGTTGATGTGTTCACCGAATTGCCAAAGCCAATCAACTACTTATCAAATATTAAAACCTGTAATTCGCTTACCTATGTAATGGCAGGTTTATATAAAAATCAAAATAACCTTGATGAGGTTTTCCTGGTTAACCAGAACGGGTTTTTATGCGAGGCTAGTAGTTCAAATGTTTTTGTCTGGTACCAGGATCACCTGTATACGCCTGCACTAAGTGAGGGCTGTGTAGAAGGTGTAATGCGCAAGGTGGTTATCGATATCGCCAAAAATAATAATATCCCGGTAACGGAAGCCCAGATTAATCCCGAGATATTGTATGAAGCCGATGAGGTTTTCCTGACCAACGCCAGCAAAGGCATTCAGGGTGTAATGGGCTATGGCATACGTCGCTATTTTAGTAAGATCAGCAAGCAGCTGATGGATGAGTTGAATAAACTCTGATTATTGGTATACTCGTACGTAATCGATCAAATATTTAGCCGGCAAAACGCTGTCGTCTTGCGGGCCGCCCCAATCATGGGCGCTACCTAAAGCCAGATTTATAAGCACATAGAATTTCTTTTTAAAAACGCTGCTATCGGCATTTTTCATGCTGGCGTAGCTGAAAGTAAAATATTTCAGGTCGTCGTAGTAGAATGACATCCCTTTATCATCCCAATCAACAGCGTAAATATGAAAACCATCTGCCGGCTTGCCTACCATTTTGGCGACGCCCTGTTGCTGATGCTTTCCGAGCGAATCGGCGTAGTGAACCGTGCCGTGTACGTTAGTAGAATCACGACCCAGATATTCCATGATGTCAATCTCGCCACAACGCGGCCATCCCAGGCTAAAATGTGTATCGCCTAACATCCAGAACGCCGGCCAGCTGCCTTTGCCGGGCGGAACTTTTGCCCGAACCTCGATGCGCCCGTATGTCCACGAGTATTTGCCGAATGTATTGATGGATGCCGATGTATACGGCGCAAATTCATCTTTCTCTCTGCGACGGTCAGAACCCGGTTTATAGTTTGGATTTGGATATTGCTCTTTAATGCCTTCAATCACCAGCATACCGTTGTCTACGTGGCAGTTTTTTAGTCTCTTTTCGGTATAATATTGCGGTTCCGCCTCGCGTACAAAGCCTTTTTCATAACCCCACTTGGTTGAGTCTGGCAGGCCGGAGTAATTAAACTCGTCGTCAAAAACCAGTTTGCGTTTGGTTGTTTGGGCTGACGATATAATTGGCAGGCAGAATAAGGCAAGTGCCCAAAAGATGTTTCTCATAAATCTAATTTAAACAAAAATGTCATTTAGGCCATCGGGAGAAATCTATACACGCGTAATTCTAAGCATGTTTATAGATTTCTCGCTATCGCTCGAAATGACAAGCATTGGGTGTTGCATTCTTTACAATCTCACCCCGCGCAAAAACTCAGCAATCTCCATGCGCTTTTTACCTTCCATTTGTACATCGGTTACACTAATGAAACCATCTTTAGCAGCAAATTTAAGGTGCGATTTATTATCAGTTAAGAAGCCGCCGGGTTGTACGCCGGGTTCAGTTTCCTGATAGTCGGCGCGGTATATTTTGAGGGTTTTGCCGTTTAATTCGGTAAATGCGGTAGGCACGGGGCTCAATCCGCGGATAAGGTTATAAACCTCAATAACCGGGCGGTTCCAATCTATTTTGCAGTCGTCTTTATAAATTTTGGGCGCATTTTTCAGCTCGGCATCTTCACTATGCAATGAAGCTTGCGGGTGCTCATTGTACCGGCCGCTTTCAATAGCTTTAACCGTTTTTACCAGTAATCCGGCACCTTTATGCATCAGGCGGTCATGTAGGTCGCCGGCAGTTTCGTGGCCGGTTAGCGTTACCTTTTCGGTAAATAATACGTTGCCGGTATCTATCTCATGTTTTAAAAAGAAGGTGGTTACGCCGCTCTCTTTTTCGCCGTTAATGATGGCCCAATTGATAGGGGCAGCCCCGCGATAGTTGGGTAACAATGAAGCATGTAGATTTATGGTGCCTTTATCGGGCATGTTCCAAACTTCTTCAGGTAACATCCTGAAAGCCACTACTACCTGCAGGTCGGCATCCAGCGATCTGAGCTCGGCCAGAAACTCGGGGTCCTTTAAATTGGTGGGCTGCAAAACGCGCAGGCCATTTGCCACCGCATACTGCTTAACAGCCGACTCACTGATTTTTTGACCGCGACCAGCAGGTTTATCAGGCGCTGTGATCACGCCAACAATTTCTGAGCCTGCTTTTATCAATTCATCTAACGATGCCACTGCGAATTGCGGCGTTCCCATAAATACAAGTTTCATGCTGATAATATCGGTATTAAATCTGACAAAGATCGTCGGTATTGAATCAATTCGCCAAAAATTACTTAAATGATAATGTCTTGCTAAGGGCTATTACTGATATAGCAAATATTTACGACGGGTTGCTTTAAATCTGGCTAATCCTGCTTCCCAGCTTTGGCGAATCTGCGCTTCGGTAACCCCTGCTTCAATTTGTTTTTGAAGTTGGTCTGTACCCGCCAGTTTGGTAAAGTAAGCGTTGAAGAAATGAGCCTTGTCCGGGAAAGCTTTATAAAGCTCTATCAACCAGGACAGGTTAATATGTCCGCTGTTTTTGATGGCATTGGTATCATAGTTTTTCAGGTTGATGCCATAGCAAATTTGATTTTTTTGCGGCGGATCTTCGCTCATACCGGCAATACTTACCGGTTTAAACGAAAAGCTGTATTTGCCTTTTAATGATGGATGACCAACCTGTAAAAAAGGCAACATGGTACCACGACCTAAACTTAATGTTGTCCCCTCAAACAAACACACGCTTGGATACAGCAAAATAGATTGTGCCGTATTTAGGTTAGGCGACGGATTAACTGGCAAAACATAGCTGTCCGAGTGTTTATAGTTAGCCATTTTAATGATCTTAAGCTTGCATTGCACGCTGTTCTTTAACCAATGCTCGCCATTTATCATTTGAGCATACTCGCCGATGGTCATGCCGTGTGAGATAGGAATAGGATGCATGCCCACAAACGAGCGATAGGCTGTATCCAGAATGGGACCGTCAATGATAGTTCCGTTGGGGTTTGGCCTGTCCAGAATCATCAATTCAATATTGTTTTCGGCGCATGCTTCCATTACATAATGCAGCGTAGATATGTAAGTGTAAAAGCGCGCTCCTACGTCCTGAATATCAAATATCATCAGGTCAATGCCGGCCAGGTCGTTTGGAGTAGGTTTGTAGTGTTTGCCGTAAAGCGATATCACCGGCAGGCCGGTTTTAGCGTCCACAGCGTCGTCAACCTTTGCGCCGTTACTGGCATTGCCTCTGAAGCCGTGTTCGGGTCCATAAACTTTTTTGATGTTGATGCCCAGTTTCAGCAGGCTATCAACCAGCGGCATTTTGTTTTTACCAATGATGGAGGTAGGATTAACCACCATGCCAACATTTTTGCCCTTTAAGTAGTTTATGTAAAGTCGGGTTTGATCGGCACCGGTAAGTATAGCAGCCGAAGATTTGTGGCGACTTTGTTTTTTGGGGACGATGGGGTTCCCGTAGCTATTGTTATTGAAAGTAAGGCATACGGTAATCAGCGTGCACAGCAGCAAAGTTTTTATCGTCGTCATAAATATTGGTCTCCTTAAATTAAAATACAATATTAGGCGTTAAAAACGCATATTTGTTATTTACAAAAAACAAAATACTGCATTGAATTTTGCATCTTTTATAGCTAACCGCATATCATTTAAATCTAAACGTACTTTCTCTAAATTGATTGTACGTATAGCCATTGCCGGTATTACGCTGGGGCTTGGTGTGATGATTATATCGCTGGCTATTATTCGTGGTTTTAAGGCTGAGATATTAGAAAAGGTGCGCGGTTTTGATGGCGATATCAAGATTGTCAAATATGATCTGAATGCTTCTTATGAAAACTCGCCGTTTATTAAGGCGGATACTTTTGAGCATAAGGTAACGCATTCAAAAACTGTTGAATATGCAGTGCCTTTTGCCACCAAACCGGGTATTATCAAAGCTAATAATGAAATTGAGGGCGTACTGCTAAAAGGCGTCGACAAAAGCTATAATTGGGATTTCCTGAAAAATAACCTGGCTGCCGGCCGGGTGGTTGATTTCTCTGATACCACAAAATCCAAACAGGAGTTAATGATATCACAAACACTGGCCAATCGCTTGAAACTTAAACTGGGCGATAACCTGATGATGTACTTTGTGCAGGAACCTTTGAGGCGTCGGCCGTTTAAGGTGGTGGGGATCTTTGAAACTAGTATTGAAGATATTGATAAGATCTATGTTATTGGTGACATCGCGCTTATTCGTCGCTTGAACGATTGGTCGCAGAATGAGGTTGGCGGCTACCAGATACGTGTTGCTGATTTTAGTAAACTTGATGAAACCAGCCGTTTTATAGATAACAACCTCCCGCCGCGATTAAAATATACTACTGTTTTCGAAAACTTTCCGATCATATTCGAATGGCTGCCGCTGCTGGATGTTAATGCCCGCGTGATGCTGGTATTGATGCTGGCCGTTGCCACCATTAATATGATATCGGCTTTGCTGATCATGATCCTGGAGCGCACTTCGATGATCGGTATCTTTAAAGCTATGGGGGCTACCAACTGGAGCATCCAGCGTATATTTCTGTATAATGCAGCGTTAATAATAGGCATAGGGCTACTGTTGGGTAATATCCTGGGTTTAGGTTTGAGCTTGCTGCAATACAAAACGCATTTCTTCAAACTCGACGCAACGTCATACTACATGCCATTTGTACCTATTAAGTTAACCTGGCTTGATGTAGTTGGGTTAAACATTGGTACCATGATCATTTGTTTGCTGGTGCTGCTTATTCCGTCAATGCTGGTGTCTAAGATATCGCCGGTAAAAGCTATTCAATACAAATAATTTTAGCTATCTGTCATCTCGACGAGGAACGAGGAGAGATCTATACACATGCAATTACTGTCATGTATAGATCTCTCGCTATGCTTGAGATGACAGGAACAGAATGGTTATCAGACTATATCTTTTTAGCTTCATTCCAGAAAACATCCATTTCATCCAGGCTCATATCATGCAGTTGCTTGCCGTTTTCAGCTGCTTTGCTTTCCAGGTATTGGAAACGCTTAATGAATTTGCGATTGGTTTTCTCCAAAGCATCTTCAGGGTTGATGTTGATGAAACGAGCATAATTGATCAGCGAGAACAGCAGATCGCCAAATTCGCCTTCGGCACGTTCATGGTCGATGGTGGTTTCGTCTTCTGCGTTGAACTCGTTTCTGAATTCCTGCATCTCTTCTTCAACCTTGGCCCAAACCTGGCTTTTCTCTTCCCAGTCGAACCCAACACCACGGGCCTTCTCCTGTATGCGCGACGCTTTAACCAGAGCAGGTAATGAAGCAGGCACGCCGCCTAAAACAGACTTGTTACCTTCTTTTAGTTTAATCTGCTCCCAGTTGCGTTTCACATCGGCTTCGTCATTTACCTCAACATCGCTATAAATATGCGGGTGTCGATTGATCAGCTTTTCACAGATGCCGTTCAGCACATCAGTGATATTAAAATCGTTAGTCTCCGAGGCAATACGCGCATAAAACACCAGGTGCAGCATAATATCGCCCAGCTCTTTTCTGATCTCAGGCATATCGGCAGACAGTATAGCATCCGACAATTCATAAACCTCTTCAATGGTAAGGTGCCTTAAACTTTCCAGGGTTTGTTTTTTGTCCCAAGGGCAGTTCAGACGCAGGTCATCCATAATGGTTAATAAGCGTTCAAAAGCTGTTGCGGGTGTTGATGCGTGTGTAGGTGGAGTTAAAGCCATTTGTTAGATGTGTAAATGTGCAGATATGCAAATGTGCGGAATTTTTGCAGATGTGTAGATAGAGAGATGTGTGAATATGCTGACTTTGATGAAGATTTGTTACTGCAAATGCCTGCACTGATCCACGTGCGAATGTCTATCACTTTGGATCAGTTGGATCACTTGAAAATAAAAGTATATTGAAAATCAATAAATTATAAATTCCTACCGATGAAGTGGATCACTTTGGATCACCATTTCCGGACTTTTATGTCATTTTTTGGATCATCAGGTGAAAAAACGGGTGTCACCCTGAGCTTGTCGAAGGGTGAGCGTTAGGATTACGGCCTTGTCGTCATACTTCGAGAGCCTCAGAATGCCCCCTATTTATAAGCAGCACGCAACATTTCGCGCTTACCCGGTGCGCCGGGGATCTTTTGGATGCTTAGGCCCAAACCTTTAAGCATACGCTTTAAGTTGCCGGTGATGGCATAGGTTACAAACACACTGTCGGGTTTCATGAATTTTACGGTGTGACTTATCGCTTCTTCGCCCCACATTTCGGGCTGATAAATTGCGGCGAACGCATCAAAATAAACCACATCAAATTTTTGTGCCGATTCAAAATCGAGCAATGGGGTATGGGCTATGTGCAGGCGACAATAGTCGTTCAAATCAACGGGGCGGGTTAGCGCTGTTTGATAATTGTTAAGCATTGGCTGCCAACTTGCTGCCGACACGTATTCATTATAACCGGTATTGCTGATGAGCTTATCAGTTAGGGGATAGGCTTCAATGCCCACATAATCGAGTTTGATTTGATGTTCGGTGCAATAATCGGCCGTTAATAAAAAATTTAGTCCGGTACCGAAGCCAATCTCTAAAACAGAAGCCGATTGCAACCCACTTTGCTCTAAAAAATAGCGTAAGCCGGCGTTCAGAAACACATGCTTGCTTTCTTGCAGTGCGCCATGTTTGGAATGATAATTTTCGCCTACGGATGGGTTGAAAATGGTTTTGGAGCCGTCGGCAGTAGTTACTATTTGCAGATTATTAGTCATGGGTCAGGTGGAGAATTGATTGATGGCATCGCTCAGATCATAAACAGGCACTGAGTTTATTCTGGCAGCGATAATACTTGTTGCAGCCGCTGAACGATACCCCCCTGCGCAATGCACTACAATGGGCTTGCCGGTCGAAATTTCATGCAGACGCTTTCTTAATTCAGGCAAAGGGATAGTCAACGCATGCGCAAATATCTTTCCATGATCCACTTCGCTGCGATTGCGCACGTCAACTATGGTGTATTTATCGGGATTTGATTTAAAAACGTCCAACTCAAAATTAGCCGATTTAACATTGCCTTCGTCGGCAATAATGCCCGCTTTGACCTTTTGCTCGTAGCCAATCTTAGCCGCTTTTTTGATGACGGTATCTAAAGCATCCTGATTATCGGCCAATAAATAATACCATTCATAAGGTTCGATAATTGAACCCAGCCAGGTTTCAAATTTCTCGCCATCCTGCAGGTTGAAGGCGCCTTTCAGGTGCCCTTTTCTGAAGGCTTCTTTCGCACGGGTGTCGACGATTAAAATTCCTTTTTCAATATCATCACCCTCAATCAACGTTACCGCCTCAACACTTGGGGCAAAAGACGGCGCGCCCTTTTTATTCATATCCACATCAAAACCAAAATAATGCGGTACAAAAGACTGGTCGGTCAGCAGCACTTTGATAAATTCGTCTTTGTCGGTTATTTGCAGGGCATAATTTTCTTTCAACTCGCGGCCTATGGTGCTTTGCAGATCAGGATTGGTGGTTTTGCCGCATAACGAGCCGGGGCCGTGAGCGGGGTATACGATAACATGCTCAGGTAAATGCATCAGCTTATTATGAAGCGAATGGAACAACTGGGCGGCTAATTCTTCTTTTTTTGCGGTGATATTTCCGGCATCTTCACGTAAATCTGGTCGGCCCACATCGCCAACAAACAAGGTGTCGCCGGTAAATAGGGCAACGTCTTTCCCGTCCTCATCCTGTAACAGGATACAAATGGAATCGGGCGAGTGGCCTGGCGTATTGATGGCTTTCAGCCTGACATCAGCCAGATGGATCACATCGTCCTCATCAAAACTTTGATGAGGATATTGTGCATCAACCAGTTTGCTGCAATAAATTGTAGCGCCGGTAGTTTGGTATATCTCCAAATGAGCGCTCACAAAATCGGCATGTGGATGCGTCTCGACGACGCCTACAATGTCTGCTTCGTGCAACAGGGCGAAATCATAATACGGCTGTGGGTCGCGCGCCGGGTCAATGAGTATCAGTTTGTTGTCTCTAACAACGGCATAGGATGCATGTGCCAGGCCCTTATCATAAAACTGATGAATGATCATGTTGTAAAGATACGGTTTAAATAGGTGCATAAACAATACGCCCCGGTTAACCGGGGCGTATTGTTTATGATATTTTGAAGATCTCTAAACCCTCTCTTCCGCAAGCGGTAAAGAGGGTTGTAACCTACCAAACTTTAATCCTATCCTCAGGCTTTTTATACAACTTGTCGCCAGGCTGTACATTAAATGCTTTATACCAGGCATCAATGTTAGATAAAGCGGCATAAGATCGGTACTGACCCGGTGAATGCGGATCGACCAATACTAACTGTGCTGCAGTTTCAGGACGGGTTTTGATTCGCCATATTTGTGCAAACGACAGGAAGAAACGCTGGTCTGGCGTGAAGCCGTCAATCTTTACGTTTGATTTACCTTGTTTTGTTTTCTTGAACGCTTCGTAGGCAATGTTTACACCGCCCAGGTCGGCCAGGTTTTCACCTAAAGTTAAGCGCCCATTTAGGTGCAAAGTGTCGTTAACAGTGTAAGCATTGAATTGATCGACTACCTTGTCGGCACGGCCTTTAAATTTGTCAGCATCTTCTTTAGTCCACCAATTGTGCAATGAGCCATCGGCGTCGTACTGGCGACCCTGGTCATCAAAACCATGGGTCATTTCATGGCCAATTACGGCACCGATGCCGCCGTAGTTTATAGCATCGTCAGCATTGAAATCAAAGAATGGCGGCTGCAAAATACCGGCAGGGAAGGTGATCTCGTTTTTGTTAGGGCTATAATTAGCGTTAACGGTAGGCGGCGTCATGTTGAAACGTTTTTTGTCGACAGGTTTACCCAGCTGGCTAACGTTAAAGTTGTAGCGCCACTCGCCAATTCTGCGTAAATTGCCTTCGTAATCATTGCGGGCAATTACCAAACCTTTATATTCTTCCCATTTATCGGTATAACCAATTTTTACGCTAAAGGCTGCCAGTTTTTTAAGTGCGCGGGCTTTGGTTTCAGGGCTCATCCACTCTACACGTTTAATACGGTCGGCAAATACGCTTTTCAGGTTATTTACCAGGTTTATCATATAAGTTTTAGCAGCTGGTTTGAAGTATTTAGCAACGTAAAGCTGGCCCAGCAAATCGCCCAGGCTGCCGTCAATTTGAGCAGCAATGCGCTCTCTACGTGGAGTTTGAACTTTTTGGCCGGTTAATACACTACTAAAGTCGAACGATGCTTTTACAAAAGGAGAGCTTAGTTCGTCAGCGCTGTTTTTCAGAATTTGCCATTTAAGATAGGTTTTCCAGTCATCAACCAAAGTTGAGCCTAACAAATCGTCCTCAAACTTAAAGAAATCAGGCTGGCCGACAATCACGCTGTCCTGGCCCGGCGCTTTCATATCCACCATCAGCTTAACCCAGTTAAAATGCGGGGTTGATTTTTTGAAGTCGATAACCGAAAGTTTGTGGTAGCTTTTGTTAGGGTCGCGTAATTCGGTACGGCTTAATTGAGCCTTCGCCATTTCGCTTTCAATACCGAAGATAGTTTCAGCATACTTTGGCGCATTGTTAGCCTCGCCCACCAGGCTAAACAGGTTAACAATGTATTGTTTGTAAGCAGCCTGGATTTTTTGTGTACGGGCGTCGTCCTTCAAATAATAATCGCGATCCGGCAAACTAGTGCCGCCCTGATAAAAGCTTGCAATGTTTACGTCAGGATGTTTTGAATCAGGGCCTACGCCAAAGGCAAACAGCGGGCTGCCCAGAGAGTGCGTGCGTTGATAGGTAATTTCAGTAACAACGTCGTCGGTGTTTTTGATGCGGTCAATACGTTGTAAATCGGCTTTAATTGGTGTATAGCCCAGTTTTTCAATGGCTACACTGTCCATGCCGCTGGCATACATATCACCAACACGTTGTTTAACAGTCCCTTTTTGTTGTCCCGGTGTTTTGCTGGTTTCTTTAAGAATGCCTATTACGTTGTCAATATTTTGCTGTCGCAAAATATGAAATGCGCCCCAACTGGTTTTATCGCCGGGGATAGTGTGGTGTTTTAACCAACCGCCGTTGGCATATTCCCAAAAGTCGTCGCCGGGCTTTACTGAAAAGTCCATGTTAGCCCTATCGATGAATTTGGGTTTTGGCTTTACGTTGTCTATAACAAAAGCACTGGCAGCAAGGCATACGCCCCCTGCCAAAATCAGATGAGTGATTTTTGGTTTCATGTGAATAATGAGTCAGTTATTTACTACAATATTAGTAATTATTTAACGATAAATTATGCAAGCATAATAAACTATTGTGTAGCGGCATTCTGGCTTCGAAGTTTGGCCGTAAAACGCTATTTTTGTAGCTTATGAGTATTGCTAAAACATATCTGCCAAAAGAAGCTGAAGAAAAATGGTATAGTTACTGGTTAGAAAATAATTTTTTCAGATCTGTACCTGATGAGCGTGAACCTTATACCATTGTGATGCCGCCGCCAAACGTTACGGGTGTGCTGCACATGGGGCATATGCTTAACAATACCATACAGGACGTGCTGATTCGCCGCGCCCGCATGAAAGGCAAAAATGCCTGCTGGGTACCCGGTACAGACCATGCAAGCATAGCCACCGAAGCTAAGGTTGTAGCCATGCTGAAAGAAAAAGGCATTAACAAAAAAGACCTGAGCCGTGCCGAGTTCCTGGATTATGCCTGGGAGTGGAAAGAAAAATACGGCGGTATCATCCTCGATCAGTTAAAAAAATTAGGCGCCTCATGCGATTGGGAGCGCACCCGCTTTACCATGGACGAAGATCTTAGCGAAGCGGTAATAGATACTTTTATCCATCTGTACAAAAAAGGTTGGATATATCGCGGTATCCGCATGGTGAACTGGGATCCGCAAGGCAAAACTGCGGTGAGCGATGAAGAGGTTATACGTAAGGAAGTTAATCAGAAGCTGTTTTATATACGCTATGCGGTGGTGAGTAGTGAGTCGGTGAATAGTGAATCTGTTGAAGACACTCACCATTCACCACTCACTACTGACTATCTGGTAGTTGCCACCACCCGTCCTGAAACTATTATGGCCGATGCGGCGATCTGTATCAACCCTAACGACGAGCGTTATACCCACCTGCATGGCAAAAAGGTATTGATACCGTTGATTAACCGTGAGATACCGGTGATACTGGACGAATATGTGGAGATGGATTTTGGTACCGGCTGTTTAAAGGTGACCCCTGCGCACGATTTGAACGACTATGAACTGGGCCAGAAACATAACTTGCCGGTTATTGATATTTTAAACGACGACGGCACCCTGAATACCAAAGCCCAGATTCTGGTAGGTGAGGACCGCTTTGCTGCGCGTAAAAAGATCGCGGTGATGCTGGAAGAAGCGGGCCAGTTGGACAAGGTTGAAGAATATAAATCGCAGGTTGGTTTTTCTGAGCGTACCAACGCGGTTATCGAACCAAAACTTTCTATGCAGTGGTTCTGCAAAATGGAGGAGATGGCTAAACCTGCGCTTGATTATGTGTTGAAAGGCGATATCAAACTAATCCCCGATAAATTCATCAATACCTACCGCCACTGGATGGAGAACGTGAAGGATTGGTGCATAAGCCGCCAATTGTGGTGGGGGCAACAGATACCTGCGTGGTATTTACCGGATGGGCAATATGTTATTGCCAAAACCAGGGAAGAAGCATTTGAGCAAGCAAAGAATCTCAAATCTCAAATCTCACATCTCACATCTGATGACTTAAAACAAGAAGAAGACGTAGTAGATACCTGGTTCTCTTCATGGTTATGGCCCATATCAGTATTTGACGGCTTTAAAGACCCTGAAAATGCCGATATCAACTATTACTACCCAACTAATGATCTGGTAACCGCTCCTGAGATCCTGTTTTTTTGGGTGGCGCGTATGATTATGGCGGGACATGAGTTTAGAGGCAAAATTCCGTTTGAGAATGTGTATCTAACCGGTATTGTTCGCGATAAGTTGGGCCGTAAAATGTCTAAATCGCTGGGTAACTCGCCTGATCCGCTTGATCTGATTGCGCAATATGGTGCCGATGGCGTGCGTGTAGGTATGCTGCTTAGTTCGCCGGCCGGTAATGACCTGATGTTCGATGAAAGCCATTGCTTGCAGGGGCGTAATTTCTATAACAAAGTATGGAACGCTTTCTTGTTGGTTAAAGGATGGGAAGTTGATGATAAACTGGAGAATCCGAACCGGTTGGCTATAGATTGGTTTGAAAGCCGTTTTAACCAGGCGATGATTGAGATCGAGGATAATTTTGGTCAGTACCGCTTATCAGAAGCTTTAATGGCGACTTATAAACTGGTTTGGGACGATTTTTGCGCCTGGTACCTTGAAATGATCAAGCCTGCGTATCAGGCACCTATTGATCGTGGAACCTATAATAAAACCATTGCGTTCTTCGAGAACATCCTGAAAATACTGCATCCGTTTATGCCATTTATCACCGAAGAATTGTGGCACGACGAAATTTTTGGTATACGCGATAAAAACGATTGCTGCATTGTGGCACAATTGCCCGAAAATGGGGAAATAAATGCGCGCATTTTGGCTGATATTGAAAACGTTAAGCAAATTATAACGCAGGTTAGAAATATTCGTAACAGTAAGGGGTTGTCACCTAAAGAGGCGTTACCGCTTGCAATCAGAGCAAACTCCAACGTTAATTATCTGTCGTACACAACAATTTTAACTAAGTTGGCCAACCTGAACGAGTTAACATTGGTTAACGATAAAATAACAGGCGCAAGCAGCTTTTTGGTTTCGACAGATGAATGCTACGTTCCGCTGAACGAAAACGTCGATCCGGTGGCTGAGCGGGAACGTTTGCAAAAAGAAAAAGACTATTTGCAGGGCTTCTTAAAATCAGTTGATGCTAAGCTAAGTAATGAAAGGTTTATGGCCAATGCCAAGCCGGAAATTATCCAGGCCGAGCAGAAAAAGAAAGCCGACGCCGAGGCTAAATTAAAGATCATAGAAGAAGGTTTACAGGGATTGGCAGATTAATTGCATCAATGATTGGGCTGTTTTGAATTAATAGATTATTAATTCAAAATTCCAATTGATAGCAATTTTGCTCATCCGCTGTATATGGCTAAAAAAGCAGGCTTTTTTAATTTGTCCTTACGTAAGGTTTTGGCCGACGATCTGTCGATACTCGACAATGCGCGTCTGCGAATGCTGTACTATGGGTTAGCACTGGCTTTTTTTATGTTGTTGGTAATCCTGGCCAACACATTATACCAGCATCACCTTATTCTTACCATCACTACGGGTGTAATGTTCGTGGTGACAGCGGTATTGTTTAAGTTTCTCACGTATTATCCACGCTGGACACTGATCTCCCATCTTATCCTGCTTCTTGGTACAGCGGCCAATATTGTCAATATCTATATCGTTGTACAAAACATTGATGTGATTACTATAGAAGTGGTGATTATGATCTTATTGTTCAGCTTTTACATGCTTGGGCAAAAAGCCGGATGGATCTATTCGTTGCTGAATGTAGTACCCGTACTAACAATGGCGGTGCTGCAATACAGCGACCGCTATGCAATATCGTTTAAGCCTGAAAAGATAGATCAAACCACATCCATTGTGGCTATGTTAGGTTGTATTGCGCTCATTTCGTTTATCATTAGCCATTTTTATATGGCTTTTATAAAAACCTTTAATCAGCTTACAGAGACTAACCAAAGACAAGCCAAGCTGGCTGCCGGACTTGAAGAGGCTATGGAAAAGGCTCAAAAATCGTCAGAAGCTAAATCTGAGTTCTTGTCTACCATGTCGCATGAGATCAGGACGCCGCTTAATGCCGTTATTGGCATGAGCAACCTGCTTATTGGTGGTAACCCAAGGCCAGATCAAAAAGAAAATCTCGAGGTGCTCAAGTTTTCGGCAGGTAACCTGTTATCAATTGTTAATGATGTACTCGATTTTAACAAAATTGAGTCGGGTAAAGTAGTATTTGAGCATATCAAATTCAGTATGGTTGAGCTGATGCAGAATATTTGCGGAGGCCAGGCACCTACCGCAAAGGCCAAAGGCTTATTATTCAAACTTGACATTGACAGTACTTTAAACAACAAAATCCTGTTTGGCGACCCTACCCGCATTACTCAAATTGTATTTAACCTGATCAATAACGCTATCAAGTTTACAGCCGAAGGCGGTGTGCAGGTAAGGGTAGCCTGTATTGAAGACAGGGGCGACCAGCTTACTGTAAACTTTACGGTAAAAGACACAGGCATTGGTATTGAGCAGGAACGCCTGGCTATCATATTTGAACCTTTTATACAAGAGTCAATTAGTACCACCCGCAAATATGGAGGCACAGGTTTAGGTTTGGCCATTGTTAAACGTTTATTGGAGCTGCAGGGGCTGAAAATTAAGGTAAGCAGTGTTGTGGGTAAAGGTTCTGAGTTCTCCTTCAGTATGGAATTCCCTGTATCGACAGAAGTTGTTGAAAGAACCCCAACTCAACAATTACAAGCGGCCGACAACGCTGGTAGTTTAAATAGAGCCAGTGTTTTAATTGCCGAAGATAATCCGGTTAATGTAATGCTCATGAAGAAATTGCTGTCGCGATGGGGCATTGTACCAACTTTTGCCGAGAATGGCGAGCGCGCCGTTGAACTGGTAAAGTATGGTAATTTCGATATTATACTAATGGATTTGCAGATGCCGGTGATGAACGGTTTTGACGCTGCCAAAGAAATACGTAAAATGTGCGATCAAAAGAAATCAAATATCCCTATTATAGCGCTTACCGCTTCGGCACTATTTGATATTCGCGAGCGTGTGCAGGATTCGGGTATAAATGATTATGTGGCAAAGCCCTTTAATCCGAATGAATTGCTGGAGAGGATACAAACGCTGATCAGTACCCCACGATCCGTTCAGATTTTATGATAATCCGGCAATTGTTCGATAAACTGATAATTGTTTTCTTCAAAATTGATACGGCAGTAATAATGCTGTAGTCCGTTGGTTACGGCAAGTAAGCCAATTTTGTGCACCATATTGTAACGCGCCACCTGGTCGAATACCTTTTGATCGATGGTAACTGAAGGCGCTTTGCATTCAACCATTAAAATTTTGTCGCCCGCCGAGTTAAAAGCAATAATATCAGATCGTCTTTGCTGGCCATAAAGCTTATGCCCACCTTCTAATTTTAATAATGCTTTCGGATAATTTTTATGGCCGATGAGGTATTGAACAAAATGTTGCCGCACCCACTCCTCGGGGGTTATGATGATGTTGCGCTTACGTATCTCGTCGAACAAAATTAACGCCCCGTCCTGATCGGTTATTTTAAAAGGGTAGGGAGGCAGATTTAAGGGTTGCAGCATTGACTAAGTAAAAAGTCAAAATTAAAAATGATTATTTGACTTTGTAGAAAAGCGAGTTTTTAATTTTTTGTCATTGCGAGCGTAGCGCGCCAACCGCCAGCTTTTGCCCTTCTCCTTGCGATTGCCACGCTACGCTCGCAATGACAAGTTTTCTATTGATCGCTCTCTTTGTGCCTGCTCTTGAAAACTTTACTTGACTAAACTAGCTCTTTTGAATTTTGAATTTTTAATTTTGACTTCAATGACCGCTCAAGACATCATCAAGGATCTTAAAAACCGCAAATTAAAACCTGTTTACTTACTGCATGGCGAGGAGCCTTATTTTATTGATCAGGTAAGCGACTACGTAGAATATAAATTATTGTCGGACGTGGAGAAGGGCTTTAACCAAACGGTTTTGTATGGCAAGGATACCGACATCATGACCGTGCTGAACGCCGCAAAGCGTTACCCCATGATGTCAGACTATCAGGTGGTGTTGGTTAAAGAAGCACAGGAACTGAAATGGGGCAGTGAGGGCGATGATAAAAAAGGCATCAACCCATTATTGGCTTACCTGGAAGGTCCGCTGCCAAGCACAGTGTTGGTGTTCTGTTACAAATACGGCAAGTTTGATAAGCGCAAGAAAGCCTATAAAGCCATAGAGAAAAGCGGATTGGTATTTGAATCAGGCACTTTGTATGATAATAAAATACCGGGCTGGATCGAAGAGTATGTTTCTGAAAAAGGCTACAAGATCAATGCACAAGCCTCGGCCATGCTGTCGGAGTATTTGGGTAATGATTTGTCCAAGATTGCCAATGAGTTGGATAAACTGATGCTGAACGTAGTTGCGGGGCAGGAGATTACCCTGAAACTGATTCAGGATAATATCGGTATCAGTAAAGAATATAATGTGTTCGAACTGCAAAGCGCGCTTGGCCGTAAGGATGCTTTGAAGGTGAACCAGATCATCAATTACTTTGAGGCTAACCCTAAAAATAACCCCATTGTTTTGGTTTTAGGTAACCTGAATAACTTCTTTACCAAGGTGCTCATTTATCATTATGTAAAAGATAAATCACAGCAAAATTTGGCGAGAGAGCTGGGCGTGAACCCGTTTTTTGTGAAGGATTATGAGCAGGCAGCGCGAAGCTATCCTTATGGCAAGACCATGCAGATTATCCATTACCTGCGCGAATATGATGTGAAAAGCAAGGGTGTAGAATCAAATACTGATCAGGGTGGGTTGATGAAGGAATTGATGTTTAAGATATTGCATTGATGTAAATTAGAACAGGGGATAAAGAAGCACACTTGCTAATTTCTATCTAACCCATCCGTATAGCCAAGTTCTGTTAAACGGGATTTTAATAGTGAATCAACTTTAATTTTGGCGGTATAAAACGATAAAATTTTCAGCTTTGATGGTAGGGATTGTTGAATAAAGTTTTCAAAATCTATAGCTGTTTTGTAAATTCTAAGTTGATTAAGTGTTGGAAGATTTTCGAGACCAGTTATCGAAGCAAGCGATTTGCAATTAAGAATCTTTACATCTGTTAAATTATCAAGCTGGTTGTCGAAATGAATTTTCTGTAGACGAATATGGTCTTCAACCAATAATGTCTTTAATTTATGGAAGCTATTTATCTTTCTTAAGTCGTTAAATCCACGTATCCATGTAAGGCTTAAATTTTCTATGTTGTTACCTTCAATCTCATTAATATTATCTCGACCTCCTAATGTAATGTTCAAAGTATGAAGCACAGGCAAGTCGTTTACGAATGATAACGGAACTTTCGATATGCTATTTAAATTGAGCCTTTCTATTTTTTTTAAACAGCCTATCGCGTCAATGTTTTTGGTATGGCCTGCTACAATTAAGTACTTTAGATTTTTATAGCTGGATAAATACTCCAAATTCAGTGCCTTTGTTTTTGTGTCTAAAAGATACAGTCTGTTTAAATTTTGAAAATTCTTCGAGCTCAGTATTTCAGTTTCTTTAAGCTCGAATATACCTAATCCTAACTTTTTTAGGTTCTTTAAATAAGTAATGGTTTCCAAATTTCGAGCTTTCAGTAGGCAGTCAATACTTAAGGACTTTACCTCAGGCAGCTGGTTGACAATACCACAGTCGAACGTGCTATTATAATGTCCATAAAATCGTATCGTCAAATTTTCATCATGCTTGCCGGTTAATTCATTGAGTTTGGATAATATATTGCCGTCATATACCTCTGAGGAAAACTGTATAATTACTTCTTTATTCTCGTTCAGGAGCCTACTTATAAGAATTTCATCAATTGTATCAGGGTTTTGTATTCTATGCTGGTTTCTCATTTAGATTAATATACAATAAAGGTAAGATTGTTCAATAAAGCTATTTAGATTTTGGTAAATGTTATTTAGAACGTGGTCCGTGTTAGTACCGATCATTTGTGCATAGGATTTTTTCCTTGCTTATTTTTTTATCAACTTTACCGCTAATATATCAAACACACAACATGAACTACTGGTTAGTAAAATCCGAACCTCATAAATATAGCTGGGAAAAATTTAATCAAGATGGCCGCACTTTTTGGGATGGCGTGCGCAATTACCAGGCGCGTAACAATCTGAAAGAAATGAAAGAGGGCGACCTGGTGCTGTTTTACCACAGTAATGAAGGTAAAGAGGTTGTGGGTATAGCCAAGGTAGTTAAAGAATTTTACCAGGACCCAACCACTACCGATCCAAACTGGGTAGTGGTCGACCTGTCGCCGGTTGAGAGCCTCAAAAAGCCGGTAACCCTTGAGCAAATTAAAGCCGACGAGCGTTTAAAAGACGTCGGACTGGTGCGTCAGGGCCGCTTGTCAGTAATGGGTTTAAAGCGTGAAGACTTTGACCGTATTGTCGAGTTGGGTAGTTAGTAATATCACTAAATTAAGAGTCCTGTCATTTCGAGCATAGCGAGAAATCTTATACTAGCAACTAATACAGCGTATAAGATTTCTCCCGATGGTCGAAATGATATTTTTTTATTTATGACACTCAGTAGTTAAGCCTTGCTTTGGTCGCTTATAAACAGTGCCTTTAATTCGGTAGCATCATCAGCCTTCATTTTGCCGGCTAATACCAGTCGCAGCTGGCGGCGCCGCAGGGCGCCGGCAAAGAATTCTTTTTCCTGATCGGTTTCAGGTACCAGGGCCGGTACTTCTATTTTATTGCCGGCCTGATCAAGCGCTACAAAGGTATAATAAGCCTCATTGCTTTTTACCTTAGTGGCCGATGGTACATTTTGCGCCCACACATCCAATCTCACCTCAACCGAAGTATTAAAGGCGCGGGTAACTTTTGCTTCGATAGTAACCACATCGCCCAGCTTAATGGAATGCTTGAAAGAAACATTATCAACAGACGCCGTTACCGCAATGGCGTTGCAGTGCTTCTGAGCGCATATGGCAGCGGCAATATCCATCCAATGCAGCAGGCGGCCGCCCATTAAGTTGTGCAGCATATTGGTATCGTTGGGCAATACCAACTCATTCATAATAGTAAGCGAGTCCTGGGGCGTTTTTGTAGTCATGGCATGTGTTTGACGGTAAATATACAGCTATAATATCTTTTGTTATGGCATCCGGCTAAAACTCATGGTTTTGCCTATAAACTTAAAGTGCCAATAGCCGGTCACTTTTAAAATGCCGTCTTTGTCTAATCGGGCTACAGCGCTCCAGAAACGTCCGCTTTGGGCCTCATATATTTTGCCGTTTTCCCAGGTGTCAGAATCAATATCGTAAGTTATGCCAGTTATAACGTCAATACCCAATATTTTGCGGTTGCGCAGAGTAGGGTCAGGATTGTGTTTGTCGGTCCACTCTTCCATGCTCTTGCTATGGTCATTACTCTTAAACCATACCATTTTGCCCCGGTAGCTGTTGCCGGCTTTATACATTTGTACAATAAGGTTTTTGTCTGATGATATCCATCTGCCGCAAATGCGGTCGGCATCAGTGTTTGATTTGGCGGGTTGGGGCTGAGCTATTAAGCCGGTGAAAAAAAATAGCGTTAAAAATTTAAACATTAACAGGTTATTCGGCATTATTGCTTTAGATTAAATCCGCCTTAAAAACAAACTCAAATTGATGAGCTATATTAACTAAATTTATTGCGGGTTGTTTTAAACTTTCAAACCTAACACTAAAAAATGAAAAAGCTATTATTTATAGTTGCGCTGACGCTCTTTGCCGGCCATTTTGCCTTTGCCGATACCGTTAATATCAAGCATTTCGAAGTAAAAGAAAATCCCTTTGCCGATAGCGAGGTGGCCATAGTAGCTACCGACAGCCTGGGCAACATACAGGAAAACGTTGACGGCGTTTTTTCATTTACCATAAATGGCTTCGATGAGCAGTTGCAGTTTCAAAAGGGGACGGCCTTTTATCGCCACAAATTAGACAAATCAGCCTTTTTCTATGTAAAGCATATTAATGATGCAGGTACTCATTCGGCATTGTATTATATCTACAAAACCTCCAACAAACTAAAACCTATTCATGTAAGCTGGACGCTGCTGGTCATCATCCCGCTGGCTTTGGTATTATTAGGATATATGTTTAAGCGATTTATCATCGTTGCCATAGTGATCTTCCTGATATTTATCTATTTCAATCATCATAACGGCCTCAGTATGCCCACCTTCTTTGAAAGTATTTTTGACGGCTTGAAGGGGATGTTTTGATGATGTGCGAATGTGCAGATATGCAAATGAATTTTAATGGTGTGTAGGTGTTTGGTTATACATAATAATCATCTGCACATTCGCACATCCATCAGAACGGCATTCCAATACCAAAGTTAAGCTGCATGAAATTGTAGGTGTCGCCAATGGATTTTTTGGAGACAGGGTCGATGCCTACCCGGTTTGCATCCAGATAAGCTTGTTTGAATGCACCGGGATGGAAAAGCTCATTACCATGCTTGATAAGCACCCATTGGTCTGCACCGCTAAACTGCGGGTCTTTGAACTTGAAGGCAGCATCTAGCCTGAAAACAAAGAAGCTTACATCGAAACGCAAACCGGTACCAATACCGATAGCGCTTGATTGCAGGATGTTGTTAAATCTAAACTCGCCGTTCGGGTTTTCGGGTTGTTTGTGCAGTCGCCAAACGTTACCGGCATCAACAAATACGGCGCCTTTTAATTTCGAGCCAAAAAAGTTGTTGAGTAATTTGTAGCGATACTCGGCATTGGTAACAAACTTGATCTCGCCAAACTGATCAATATATTTTAAACGGCTGCGCAGGGTGGTGTCGCCGCCATAGGCAGTACCTCGGTTAAATTGCCCCGGGCCCAAAGTACGCGGCAGCCAGGCGCGTATATCATTAGCCCCGCCGGTATAAAAGTTCTTCTCAAATATCAGCTGACTGCTATTGCCATACGGAATGCCAATACCAGGGTTTAACCTGAAAATAAATTGGCGCTCGCCACCAAAGCTGCGATAAAAACGCAGGTCAATTTCGGTTTTGGTGTATTGGGCAAAGGTGTAACCAAATATAGTGCGTTTACCTAAGGTATCTTTAGGCGTATTAAGCACTTTACTGGCCACTGATAACATATTGCCTCCCACATCCAACGATCCTTTAAAATAAGTGAAGTTTTGGTAGGTGTTAAGCAAGTTGCCATTTGCCTGATAAGTGTATTGGCTACCCGTTGTGAAAATGGTGCGGCCAATCAGATAGATATATGAGTAGCTGTTTTTCTTCAATAAGGTGTCCCTGGCTGCAGGATCAATGGTGCCTCTTGAAAATTCAATGTCGATAGGCGTAATGCTGTGCACTTTATTAGCTGTCTCCAGGAAATCATAGGTGACAGAGTTTACTAAACTGGTGCGCGTTACCAGATTTTTTTGATAGAACAAGGAGTAGTTACTTGAAAACGTAGTATGCGGAACGCCATATTTACCGGGCTTGGCAAAGTTAAACGGTGTTACTATCCACGGATAAATCAGGCTGGCGCCCACCTTAAAGTCCTGGTTCTCTACAATACTTTTGCTGTTTGAGGTGCTGTTGCCATTGCCGTTATCATACAATACGCTCAAATTTAATTTAACCTGCAGGGTGACCGCTTTTTTAAAGATATTTCTGTCTGTAAAAGTATTACCTATGTTATAGCCATATCGCCCGTCGGCAAACAAAAACTCGCCCTCAACACGGTCAGACATTCGTTTAAGCGGTATCAGTTTTAGCGTCATGTTTAGCCTGTTGGTACTGTCAGACGTTTTAGTGTATTCGGGGTTCGGAACGTTCCTGAAAACATTCAACTCCGATAAGCGCGATGTGGTAGCCGTCTGCATATCGGCATTATATAGTTCGCCTTTTTTCAGCAATACATAATCAACTACGGGGTGTGGTTTAAAACGGTGAGAAAAGTCGACAAACTTAAACTGCGAATCAACTTTTATCGTATCCTCTTTGCCTTTGTATTGGCCATTGCTGTTTGAAATAGTTACCAGTGTATTGTTTATAGTGTAAACCGGGTGTGCGGTTTTATCAGCAGGGTTGTCTATAAACATCGTCAAATCTACCACGCCGCTGTTATAGGTCGAGTCGGCGGTATAGTTGATGTATTGGCGATAAAAATCATAGTAACCATTGCGCTTCATCTCCTGAAAAAACGCATCGCGGTCAAACGCTAAACTATCCGTATCAAACCGGCCACCGGGTTGCAGATGCGAAAACACAAGTCGGGTTTTGCGGTAAAGCGTGCGCACTTTAGGGTCGGCAATGCTGTCCTGTATTTTACGTATCCTGAACATTGGGCCCTCGGTTACTGAAAACAGTAGCTCGGCCTTTTTTTTCTTTACGAAGATTGAATCGTCAACCGTAGCTTTTAAATAACCTTTGCTTTGAATGAATTTTTGGATCTGCAGACGAGAAAATTCTACCAGGTTGCTATCCAGGATGGCAGGCGGCTCGCCAATGTTTTTCTTGCCCTTTTTGTTAAACATGTAATAAAGCTGCAAGTTAAAAGCATTGTTAGGCTGCTGCTGCTTGTCGACATAATTCAGCGCCTGTTCTACAAACTCTTTGTCCATGCCTTTGATGGTGATTTTACGCACCAATTTCTCATTTCCTTTAAGTCCGCGAGTTAAACTGCAACCAGAGCCTATAAAAAGCAGCAGAATACTTAATATTGCAATACGGTATTTAGTTGTGCCTATATATGCTTTCAAAGTCAAAAATCAGTTTATTACAATCCTTACAACAAAAAAAGTTTCGCAGGGAACATGGCCTGTTTTTAGTTGAGGGCTTCAAATCTGTGAGCGAATTTGCAAATTCAGCTTATCAGATTGAAGCTGTTTACTATACGGCAGCCGTCGCTCCAAAAATGCTTAAATTATCGCAGAAAATAAACTCTGTCGAGATATCATCTGCTATAATTGAAAAAATAAGTGCCCTAAAAACAGCCGCCGATGTTGTGGCGACGGTGCGGATACCCCAGTGGCCGGCCTTAGTTCATGATATGCTTAACAAAAAATTTTCAATAGTGTTGGATGGTATTCAAGATCCGGGCAATATGGGTACCATTATTCGTACGGCCGATTGGTATGGCATTGAAAATATTATCTGTTCTGAAGATTGTGTAGAGGTATATAATCCCAAAGTAGTACAGGCTACCATGGGCTCGCTTTCGCGGATGAATGTACATTACGTCGACCTGGAAGAAATTCTTGCCCATACCAAACTGCCGGTTTACGGCGCATTGCTGGATGGCGAGAATATCTACAATACCAATTTTGGTACAGAGGGACTGATAGTTATGGGTAATGAAGGCAAAGGCTTAACTGATAAAGTGAAACAATTAGTTACCCGCGCCATTACCATCCCGCGTGGCGGAAAGGCTGAAAGTTTGAATGTTGCGATAGCCACTGCTGTATTTTGTTCAGAAATAAACAGAAATAAGCTTAAATAAATATTGGTTAGCAATAAATAATTACTATTTTTGCAATCCTTAAAAATAATAGGGTCGGATGGCCGAGTGGCTAGGCAGAGGTCTGCAAAACCTCCTACAGCGGTTCGAATCCGCTTCCGACCTCATAGGTAACACAGATATTAAAAATAAAGTCATGGGCGTAACACGTTTAAAAAGAAAAGATAGAAGAAACAAAACTACTTCACGTTTAGAAGTTCAGTTTTTGAAAAATGCTACCAACCTTGAAGCAGGTAGCCGTTCGCACGAGTCAGCAAAAAGCCAGATCGCAATTAATGATGCGGTTTTAGCTAAAGCTGCTACTGCTCTTAAATAAGTTTTAATTTAAGATATTCAGATATAGAAAATCCTGTTGACGATGGTCGGCGGGATTTTTTTGTTTACAAATAACCCTAGAGACGCAATATTATGCATAACGTACGTTGATGACGATTTGTAGAGACGCGATGCTTCGCGTCTTTGCACGCGTTTATTGGGTGTGCATGTACCGGTATGGTGGGAGACACGAGGCATCGCGTCTCTACAAGGAATTTTAATATATGGCGTCTCTACATTTTGGATAATAACGCTTTATTAACCCTCTTAATCAATCCCGGCCCTTCATAAATAAAGCCAGTGTACAACTGTACCAGCGACGCACCGGCTTCCAATTTCTCTATAGCATCTTCGGCCGAATGTATACCGCCCACACCAATAATCGGGAACGAGCCGTTTGATTTTTTTGACAGATAGCGAATCACTTCTGTTGATCTTTTGGTTAACGGCGCGCCGCTCAGGCCACCGGCTTCTTCTTTAAGTTTAGCGTCGGCTATTGATGATTTATCGATAGTAGTATTGGTGGCAATAACGCCGGCTATTTTGGCTTCCTGAACAATCTCTACAATATCATTCAACTGCTCATCCGTCAAATCAGGAGCTATTTTAAGCAGAATGGGTTTGCTGATGCCGTTCTTATTATTGCGTTGCTGCAGTGTGTTTAATATAGCCATTAAAGGCTCTTTCTCTTGCAGGGCGCGCAGGCCGGGTGTATTGGGCGAGCTTACATTAACTACAAAATAATCTACCATATCAAACAACCGGTCGAAACATTTGATATAATCACTTACCGCGTCCTCATTAGGTGTGTTTTTATTTTTGCCGATGTTGCCACCAATGATTAATCCTTTTTGCGCAGCCGGTTGCTTTTTGCGATAGGCGGCAATTCGCTCGGCTACTACATCAACCCCCAGATTGTTAAAACCCATGCGGTTAATCAGCGCTTTTTCGCGCGGGCTCCTGAACATTCGCGGTTTCGGGTTACCTGATTGAGGTAGCGGAGTAACGGTTCCCACTTCAATAAAGCCAAAGCCCAGGTTAGCCATCTCGCTAATCACTTCGCCGTTTTTATCAAAACCCGCGGCCAAGCCCACAGGATTAATAAATTTCAAACCAAAAACTTCTTTTTGCAGGCGATGGTCCTTGATGTCCCAAACCGCGCGACTAACAGCCGCCCCACCCGGAAAGCGATTAAAACGCTTCAAATTGCGGGTTACAAAATAATGGATGTTTTCCGGGTCGAACCGGAAGAAGATAGGTTTGATCAGCTTGTACATGGTCGCGAAGTTAGCAGTTTTAACGCTGACCATGAATAATTAAAGCACCCTGGTTTGATTTTTTAAATAAATCTGTAAATTAGGTGGCCCTGTTCGGGGCGCTAACCAATTATAAACTTATGGAACATCAGGGTAACAACCGTCGCAATTTTATTAAAAACGCATCAATAGGTGCTGTCGCTGCTATCAGCATCCCACAAATAGTATCGTCAGCAATGGCCGCTGCGCCAAAGGGCAAAAGAGTAAGTATTGATCAGGGCGATGTCATCTTGTTTCAGGGCGATTCGATAACTGATGCAGGTCGCGGTAACCGCAATGCTTTCACGCCAAATAACGCCTCAGCATTGGGCAGCGGTTATGCGTTTATAGCGGCAAGTCAGCTGTTGTTCCAAAACCCTGCTAAAGATTTAAAGATATACAACAAGGGCATCAGCGGAAATAAAGTATACCAGTTGGCCGACCGCTGGGATGCCGACACACTGGCCGTCAAGCCCAATGTATTAAGTATCCATATCGGTGTGAATGATTACTGGCATACGCTAACCGGTGGCTACAAAGGCACTATCGATACTTATATTACTGACTACAGAAAACTGATTGATCGTACCAAAGCAGCGCTACCAAATGTAAAGTTGATCATCTGCGAGCCGTTTGGCGTACTGGGTGTAAAAGCGGTGACCGACGCCTGGTACCCAACATTCAACCAGTTCAAAAAAGCTGCCCGCGACATCGCCGATCAATATGACGCACCATTTGTGCCGTACCAGGCTGCATTCGATAAAGCCATAACCCAGGCCCCGCCAGCCTACTGGACCGCCGACGGCGTGCATCCGTCTGTAGCAGGAGCTGCTTTGATGGCGCATACTTGGCTGGAAGCGGTTAAAGGTTAATTTTAAAGATTGGTTGTAAATAGCTATGAAAGCCTTTACAATTGCAGTGATTCTTTGTCTGGTCGGCTTTACGAGTCGAGCTCAAAATAAACTAAGCGATAAAATATATTGGGCAGCGCTTGATAAATACACGCTTTCTTTAGATAGCAATAAGCTCAAATCAGCAAATGAAGATAAAGTAAAAACGATTTATCTGGAAAAAGCTAATTTCATCGATAGCATTCCGGTGGCAATGAATGGTTATAAAATTGTCGCAATAACTTCCGAAAATCAATGGAAGTTGTATAAGGAGCACAATAAGTATCTAATTCATACAATAATATTTCCGGTAAAAATTAGTAATAACATTGCGGTCATATCATTTATCCCCTATCGCGGAAAATTAAAGGGGCGGAAGCACTACTATCTTGGGGTTTCTGATGGAACTAACATACATTTTAAATTCGACTGTAATCTTAAGCAATTTGTATTTGAAAGGATAGAAAACTGGGGTATATAGGGAGCAATCTCTCGGGTTTTTGTACCCCAATCTCCAATCAACTAATCTCTATCACCGCTTTCAAGCGCCAAGCAAAAACCCTATCTTTGCGCGCAAATGATTGCTATAAATAATCTTACGTTCGAGATCGGTGCGAGGGCATTGTATGACGAAGCCAACTGGCATATTAAACCGGGAGAAAAGATAGGCCTTATTGGCGCTAACGGAACCGGAAAAACCACACTCTTAAAAATTATTACCGGCGAGTATACCCCGACATCGGGTACCATATCAATGGCTAAGGACCTGACCATGGGTTACCTTAACCAGGATCTGTTGTCTTACTCGTCCGACAAAAATATTGTGCATGTGGCTATGGAGGCTTTCGAGCGCCAGAATCAGCTGCATGACGAGATTGAGGCCTTGCTGAAAAAGCTGGAAACTGATTACACTGAGGACCTGATTCACAAATTGAGCGACAAGCAATCAGAGTTTGAAGCTTTAGATGGTTATAACATCGAATATAAGGCACATGAGATTTTAGCAGGTCTTGGTTTTAGTGAAGAAGACTGCCATCGCAAACTAAGCACCTTTTCGGGTGGATGGCGTATGCGTGTAATGCTGGCTAAGATACTGTTGCAAGCACCTGATATCCTGCTGCTCGATGAGCCTACGAACCACTTAGACTTGCCGTCTATCCAATGGTTGGAAGATTATTTGAAATCGTTCCCGGGGGCTATTATCATTGTTTCGCACGATAGGTGGTTTTTGGATAAAGTAATTAACCGTACGGTCGAGTCGCGTAAAGGCAAGCTGACGGTGTATGCGGGCAACTATTCTTTCTACCTAGAAGAAAAAGAATTACGTGCCGAAATTCAGCGCGGCGAGTTTAAAAATCAGCAATCAAAAATACGCCAGGAAGAGCGTTTGATCGAACGTTTCCGCGCCAAAGCATCTAAAGCAAAAATGGCACAATCGCGTATTAAAATGCTGGATAAAATGGAGCGTGTTGAGGATGTAGATGATGATAACCCTGAGGTTAACTTTAGCTTTAAATTCAGCAAGCAGTCGGGCCGCCATGTGGTAACTTTGGAGAACATCACCAAGAAATATCCAACCATCGATATTCTGGATGATGCTGAAGCGGTGATTGAAAAAGGCGATAAAATAGCGCTGATTGGTGCTAACGGTCGCGGTAAATCAACTTTACTACGCATCATAGCCGGGGCCGATCATGAGTTTAGCGGTAAATCAACAACCGGCCATAACGTTACGCAGACTTTCTTTGCGCAGCACCAATTAGAGAGCTTACACCTGGAGAACCAAATTTTACAAGAGCTGCAATCGTTTGCCCCAAAACATACGGACACTGAGCTGCGCTCTATCTTAGGTTCGTTCCTGTTTACCGGCGATGATGTATTTAAAAAGATCAAGGTACTTTCGGGTGGCGAAAAATCGCGTGTAGCGCTGGCTAAAGCGCTTACTGCCGATGCTAACTTCCTGGTACTCGATGAGCCCACCAACCACCTTGACATGGCGTCGGTAAATATTTTGATCCAGGCCTTGCAGCAATATGAGGGTACGGTAATCGTCGTATCGCACGACCGTTATTTCCTGGATAATGTGGCCAATAAGATTTGGTTCATTGAAAATCAAAAGATCAAAGAATACCCGGGTACATACGCTGAGTACGACGAATGGTACGCCAAACGTAAAGTAGAACAGAAAGGCTTACCAGCTCCTCAGCCTAAAAAGGAAGAGAAAAAGCCGGAGCCTGTGAAACAGCAGCCGACAGAGAATAAACAACAGCAGCTCAAAAAAATGAATCAGGATCTTTCAAAAATGGAAGAGCAGATTGCACTGTTAGAGAAAGCTGTGAAAGATATAGAAGCTAACCTGGCCGACGAGAAAATTTATAACGACGCCAACAAGCTCAAACAAACCAACGCTACTTATAGCCAAAAAAAAGACGAGCTCAAACAAACCCAGCAAAAATGGGAAGAGTTAGCCGAGCAGATCATGGAACTGGAGGCATAGGCTGTTTTTGATATTATTTTTAAAGCCATCGGTCGGTTGACTGATGGCTTTTTTGTTTTACAAGGGTGTCACCCTGAGCCTGTCGAAGGGCGAGCGTTGCAATTAATACGCATTTATGGGCCTTTGCGCTCATGCTTCGACAAGCTCAGCATAACACCCTTTGGAATTTTTATCTATTATTGCATTATGAGAAATCGCATTGTACTCCTGCTCATATTTATCAGCTTTAAAGCGCTTAGCCAAACCTATACAGACAGCGTTTACAATGCGCACATCAAAACAGTGCAGTTCTATAATACAAAAAAGGAAATGTCATTCCCTGTGATTGCGTTGCAGGGTGAACAAGCCTTGCTGGCTTTTGACGATCTGCGCGGAGGTACGCGCAACTATTACTACACCCTTGAGCATTGCGACAGCAAATGGCAGCATACAAACATCTCAAAGTCAGAATACATGCAGGGTTTTCAGGATGATCGGCTATTAAACTATAATTATTCAACCTCAACCATCCAGAAATACACCCACTACGAGCTTAAAGTGCCAAATGAAAATATGAAACCCAAAATATCGGGCAATTATATTTTGAAGGTTTATGAAGATGCTGATCAATCCAAAATGGTGCTGACGCGACGTCTGTATATTGTGGATACCAAGGTTGCTGTTGCTGCTGATATTGTACCGTCAAATAATCCGTCGCTAAGGCAAACCAATCAAAAAGTAAACTTTCAGGTAAGTTTTGGCGGATTGAATGTGCAAAATCCCAACACCGATATCAAAGTTTTCCTGATGCAGAATGCCCGCTATGAGACCGGCATCTGGAATACCACGCCATCGACTATTCGCGGCAGCCAATTGGTTTATAATGATATTAATGCTAACGATTTTCCCGGTCGCAATGAGTTCAGGCATTTTGATACACGCAGCCTGCGATTAAACTCAGACAGGGTAGGTCATATCTATCGCGATACAGCTAATACGGTAACACTTCTTACCGACCCGCCGCGCAGCAGCGAGGGTTATACTTTATTATATGATAACGACGGCAAGTACTTTATTATCAACCAGGACGGTATGGGACAGCCAAAACGAGACGCCGATTATGCGCATATGTACTTCTCGCTGTTCGCCAATAAAACCGACCAGGAGGGCTCGGCTTATATCGTTGGTAAGTTTAATGACTATAAGCTGGACGCCAACAGCAAAATGGATTTCGATCCTACAAAAAGCCGCTTCTTTACCAGCTTGTTCCTGAAGCAGGGCGTTTATGATTATGACTATGTTTGGGTCGACAAAAACACCGGTAAAGCAGACGATGTACCTATTGAAGGCACTCATTTTGAAACCGAGAACGAATACCAATTGCTGGTTTATTACCGCCCGGTAAGCGGCCGATGGGATGAATTGGTAGGCTACCGTTTACTGAGCAATGCACAGCAAAGGTAATCTGCTAAACTCTGCTTACCTTTACCCACCAAATGGATAAACAAACCCCCGCAATTGAAACTAAATGGCTTTACCTGCTTATCGGTATAGCTGTTTTGGTGAATTTTAGTGGCTTGTTTGTCCCCGTGATCGGGCCAGATGGTACCTTGTATGCTTCTATCGCCAAAACTATGGCGCAAAGCGGCGATTTCGTCAATCTGTATGCTTATGGCCGGGATTGGCTGGATAAACCCCATTTTCCATTTTGGGTAACCGCACTGTCGTTCCAACTTTTTGGCATTAGTACCTGGGCCTATAAGCTGCCGGGTATTTTGATGATGATGATGGGTGCATTTTATACCTATTTGTTTGGTAAGGCGCTTTACAATAAACCAATAGGCTTGTGGGCGACGCTTATCTTGCTCACGGCCCAGCATATCGTCCTCTCTAATAACGACGTCCGCGCCGAACCTTTTTTAACCGGCCTCATCATCGCTTCGGTTTATCATTTATATCAATCGTATATCAAAAGCAGTTATTGGCAGTTATTGTGGGGATGCCTGTTTGCGGCCTGCGCCATCATGACTAAGGGTGTATTTGCAATCATACCTATCGGCGGGGCTATAGCCGGGCATTTTATCATCACCAAACAATGGAAACAATTGATCAGCCTGCGCTGGCTCATAGCCATTGTTTTGACATTGATCTTTATCCTGCCGGAGCTATATTGTCTCTATCAGCAGTTTGATCTGCATCCGGAAAAGTTAATGTTTGGTAAGCATGGTGTATCGGGCGTGCGTTTCTTCTTTTGGGACAGCCAGTTTGGTCGCTTTTTTAATACCGGCCCAATCAAAGGGCATGGCGATCCCTCATTTTTCATTCATACCACACTTTGGGCTTTTTTGCCCTGGTCGCTGTTGTTGTTTGTGGCGGTCTATCAGTTTATCAAAAAAGGAGTTAAACAAGTTCAGGCTACCGAGTGGTATTGCATTTCAGCGTCGCTGCTTACCTTGCTGCTATTCTCGGCTTCTAAGTTCCAGCTGCCGCATTATTTAAATATTGTTTATCCGTTCTTCGCTATCATAACCGCGCAGTACTTATATCAGGTAAGGCAACTAAAAAGCATCAAAGCCATTCGATTGACGCAAACCATCGTCACCGGACTAATGGTTTTGCTCATGATGGTGCTAAATTACTTTTATCAGCCTGAGACCTGGAATTTTTGGATAGCACTTTGCCTGTTGCTATGCGTTGTAGGGCTTATTTATCTGCCGCACCGCATTACTAAAGGGGTGGTTGCGCAAATGATAGTACTTACTGCAATAGTGTCGTTTTTCGTCAATATCTACCTAAACACTATATTTTATCGGTCGGTATTAAAATACCAGGCAGGTAGTGAGGCCGCCATGTGGATCAACCAAAACAATCCACAAAACATACCGGTGGTACAGCTGAACGATGAGTATGTGTCGTCTTTTACCTTTTACATTAATTGGCCTGTTATCACTATTACCGACGATAACCCCAAAAATTACCCGACCAAACCCTTTCTGTTTTATGCTACTGCTGCAAGGATCAAACAATTAGGACAATTGGGTTGGCACATCAAACCGTTAAAATCGTTCGAGCGTTATTGGGTAAGTCGACTTAATCCGAAGTTTTTAAACAAGTCCACGCGTGCCGGTGAATTGACAGAGATGCAGGTAGTGTACATTGAACCTGCCGCCACGCCTTATTCTAAATAAATTTATAACCCACCCCATACACTGCCTTAATGTAATCTTTATGCGCAGCTTCCATCAATTTTTTGCGGATGTTTTTGATGTGGGTATAGATAAAATCGAAACTATCGGCCATATCAAACTCATCGCCCCATAAATGCTCGGCAATGGCATGTTTTGAAATGACCTTGCCTTTGTTGGCGATGAAATACAAGAGCATATCATATTCCTTACGGGTTAAATTCAGACTAACAGAATTAACCTTTACCTCGCGGGCGGCCAGGTCAATGTTGATCATGTCGTACACCAGCACGTTGTTAGTGTTAAATGTCCTTCGGCGATAAATGGCGTCGATGCGTGCTTTCAGCTCGGCCAGATGGAAGGGTTTAATCAGGTAATCGTCGGCACCTAAATTCAGTCCCTTTATTTTGGTGTCGATCGAGTTCCGGGCCGAAATGATCAGCACGCCTTCATTTTTGCCGGTAGCTTTCAAATGCTCAAGCACCGCAAAACCTTCGCCGTCAGGCAGGCCTATGTCCAGCAAAACACAATCGTAATCGTATAACGACAGTTTGTTAATGGCGCTGTCAAGCCTGCTGCAGGTTTCGCACAATACACCGGCTTCAGTAAAGTATTTCTCGATACTTTCCTGCAATGCCCGTTCGTCTTCAATGATGAGTAGTTTCAAAAAGAGTGTTTTGATTTAAAATTAGTAATAGATTTCGAATAAAATTTGAACAACCTCCTCCAAAATAAAGCCTATTTTTGCTGCCGATGAACACTTCACTAAAAAACAAATACGACAGCATAATTTTTGATCTTGACGGCACCCTGTGGGATAGCTCGGCTAACGTAGTGGTGGCCTGGCAAAAAGCCAAAGAGCAGGTTGACTATATTAAAGAAGATTTTACCCGCCCCATTATCCATTCCATCACCGGAATGACTTACAAGGCAATTTTTGAAACCTTACTGCCTTATCTTGACGAAGAACAGCGAGAAGAGTTTAAAGCCCTGGCCGGTAAGCATGAGCTGGAGATATTGTATGAAAAAGGCGGCGACTTATATCCCGGTCTTGAAGATGCGCTACAACAACTTTCCCGACATTATAAGCTTTTTATTGTAAGTAATTGCCAAAGCGGTTACATCGAGGTGTTTTTTAAGATCAGCGGGTTTGAGCATTATTTTATCGGTCACCAATGCTATGGTACCAAAAATCAGCCTAAGGCAGAGAATATTCTCGACATCATCAATGATCACAACCTGCAGGCACCGGTTTACATTGGCGATACCATGGGCGATTATAATGCGGCCACCAAAGCTGGTGTGCCTTTTATTTTTGTCGATTATGGTTTTGGTAAGGTAGAAGAAGGGCAGGTAGCATCGGTTTCTTCGTTAGCCGAATTGGCCGGCTTGTTGTAAATTCACCAAACCTTTTTGCTTTAGGCAGGGTTAAACTTTTACTATACTATCGACATGAAAATAGCTAAATACCTGCATTCTTGCCTGATTTTTGAGTTGGATGGCTACAAGCTGCTGTTTGACCCGGGTAAGTTTTGTTTTGCCGAGGGCGACGTTCAGCCGGAAATGTTTAGTGATGTTAATGCCATCATCATCACCCATATTCATCCCGACCATCTGGATGTCGATAATCTGAAAAAGATAATCAAGCTAAGCGACGCGCCGATTTATACCACTGCACAAGTAGGCGAGGTTTTACAGAAGCAAGACATTGCCCACAATATCTGGCAGGATGGTACGCATCAGCTTGGTCCGTTTAAGTTGCAGGCTATTACGGTTAAGCATGCCATCATTATGGATAACCCGCTGCCGCAGATGCTTGGCTTTGTGATCAATGACAAGGTACTGCACCCGGTTGATTCAATGGAGGATGAATTATTACGCTACAAAGGCATCGAACTGTTAATTATGGTAACGATGGCGCCTTTTGCTAACGAGATCATGATATCAACCTTTGCCGATAAACTGCAACCCAAACAAATACTCCCCGTACATGACGGCTACGCCAAAGAATTTTTCATCAAACAACGGTATGAAGCCTACACCAAACACTTTAACAACCAGGGTATAAAATTCCATAATATTTATAAGGTTAGCGATAGTATCAGCGTCTGATCCTACTGTATATTCTCGTTAGGTAGTTTGTCTGCCCATACCTAATCGTCTGTTTTGTTAGCGATATTTTTGTTACAAAGTGAAAACATTAGTTTATCTGGTCAACTAATATTTATGTTTGTACCACATAACGCCCCGGGTATGTCAACATCTACTTTACGGTATACTTTATTAGGTATATTTATCCTGCTAACAATTAATCGAGCCCAAAGCCAGCAAAAGGTTTTGAGTTTAAAGGACGCCGAGCAAATAGCGCTCAGTAATTACGCTTCTATCAAGGCAAAAGCCAATCAGTTAAACGCATCTAAAGCATCATACAAAGAAACAAGGACCGAAGCCCTGCCTGATCTTAAAGTGTCTGCGCAGCAAGATTATGGTACCATCAATGGTCAAAACGGCCCGCTGTTTGGGTATGGTGGTTTGGCGGTTGCATCGGCCGGGCCGGCGCTGGCTAATCAGAATTATAACGCCGCATTTGGCTCATTATACGTGAGCAATATCAACTGGGATTTCTTCTCATTCGGTAAGGCACGCGAGAAAACGAAGGTGCAGGGCTCAATCGTCGCTTTAAATGAAACCGACCTGGTGCAGGAGCAATTCCAGCATCAAATTCGTGTAGCAAGCGCCTATCTGAACTTACTAGTGGCACAACAACTGTACAAGGCGCAGCAGGATAATCTTGATCGCTCGGTACAACTGCAAACAGTGGTAGTGGCCCGCGTAAAAAACGGACTTAATCCCGGCGTGGACTCATCGCTGGCAAATGCCGAAGTATCAAATGCGCGGATTGCTTTAACTAACGCACAGCAGATCGTCCACAATCAAAGTAACCTGCTATCGCAATACTTGGGCATTCCGCCTCAGCAATATAATCTGGATAGCACCTTTGTAAGCAAAGCGCCGCCTCAACCCAATGCTGCTCCTGCTATTCAGTTGGATGAGCATCCCGCATTGCGTTACTATCGCAACCGCATAGGCGTGAGCGATGAGCAGGCTAAATATTACAACACTTTTGCGTACCCAACCTTTAGCTTGTTTGGTGTTTACCAGGGCAGAGGCTCCGGCTTTAAATATGATTATGGCAGCAACCTGAGCGATTACTCATCAAGCTACGGCGCAGGTGCTAACCCAACCCGCTATAACTACCTGATAGGTGCAGCAGTGATCTGGAACCTTACCAATCCGTTTAGGGTGCATTACCAGGTTAAGTCGCAAAAGTTTACGTCTGATCAATTGCGGAATGAGTACGATTTGACCAGCCAGCGCTTGCAGGACGAGACCCAGTTAGCCGAAACCCGCATAGCCAACTCATTGAAAAACTATAACGAGGCTCCTTTTGAGGTAAAAGCCGCTACCGATGCCTATAACCAGAAGCTGGCGTTGTATAAAAACGGTTTGTCCAACATCGTCGACTTTACGCAGGCGCTGTATGTGCTGAACAGGGCCGAGGTGGATAAAGACATTGCTTCAAATAACGTATGGCAGGCGGTGCTGTCAAAAGCTGCTGCCACCGGCGACCTGAATGTGTTTATGAATAATTTTTAATTAAGATACAGGTACATCAAAATGGGAATGATTAAAAGTGCGCTCAGAAAACCAATTACTGTACTGGTAATAGTGGCGGGATTGTTTTTCTTTGGTATCAACGCTATCCGGACTATCAAAATTGATATTTTCCCCGATCTAAACTTGCCTGTAATTTATATATCGCACCCGTATGGTGGTTTTACACCCAACCAAATGGAGGCTTATTTTGGTAAAGCATACGTTAACCTGCTGCTTTACGTATCGGGTGTTAAAAGTATAGAAACACGCAATATTGCCGGGTTGACACTCATGAAGTTAACCTTTTATGAGGGTACCAATATGGCCCAGGCCGCCGCGGAGGTGACGGCCTATACCAACAGGGCCCAGGCCAGTTTCCCGCCCGGGTCGCAGCCGCCGTTTATATTAAGGTTTGATGCTTCGACCTTGCCGGTAGGGCAGTTGGTACTAACCAGCCCAACCCGGAGTAATAACGAGTTGCTTGATTTGGCTAATATTTATGTACGTTCATCGTTTACGTCTATTCCGGGCCTGGTTGCGCCGGCGCCTTTTGGTGGTAACGTACGTTCAATCGTAATTAAGGCCGATCCTCAGTTGCTGCGTCAGCATAATTTAACTCCCGACCAGCTAGTAGCGGCCTTGCGCGATAACAATACCAGTACTCCTGCGGGTAACGTCCGCATTGGCGACTATAACTACCTTACGCCGTCTAACACTACCATTAAAAATATAGCCGATTTTGGCAACATCGCTATTTATAAAAATGGTATTCAAACTGTGTTTCTGCGCGATGTGGCTAAAGTTGAAGATGCTGCCGATATTACCACCAGCTATGCACTGGTTAATGGCAAACGGTCAGTTTACCTGCCCATCACTAAGTCGGCTGATGCATCAACCTGGGAGGTAGTACAAAACCTGAAAAAGGCTATCCCGCGTTTTCAATCGCTCTTACCGCCCGATGTTAAAATATCTTATGTATTCGACCAATCAGTATATGTAATCAACGCCGTAAAAAGTTTGGCCGAAGAAGGTGCCATAGGTGCCGTGCTTACCGGTTTAATGGTACTGCTGTTTTTGGGCGATAAGCGCGGTGCACTGATTGTGATTCTGACTATCCCAATCGCTATTATCTCGGGTATAATGTTCCTATACTTGTTCCATCAGACCATTAATATCATGACGCTGAGTGGCTTGTCGCTGGCTATTGGTATCCTTGTGGATGAGTCGACGGTAACGATTGAGAATATACACCAGCACTTTGATATGGGCAAACCCAAGGCTCTGGCTATCTGGGACGCCTGTAAGGAGATTGCTTTCCCTAAGTTGCTGATCTTGTTTTGTATCCTGGCGGTATTTGCGCCTGCGTTTACCATGAAAGGTATTCCGGGAGCATTGTTCCTGCCGCTGGCTTTGGCTATTGGGTTCTCCATGATCACCTCATACCTTTTGGCTCAAACCTTTGTGCCTATCATGGCCAACTGGGTGATGAAAAATGAGCATGAAGACAAAAGTCATCCCGACGGATTTGCTTTGGAGGATGAGGGCGAAGAATGGGAGCAAAAAGAACTCGCCATCAAGAACGCAACCAAGGTTGATGGCAAGCTAACACATTTCGACAGATTCAGATTGCGCTTCCTGGCCCTGATGGATAGGATGATGCCCAATCGTAAACCTATTGTGCTTGCTTACGTCATCGGTGCCTGCGGACTTGCGTTCCTGATGTTGAATGTTATCGGCCGTGACGTATTACCTAAGGTAAACTCAGGTACTTTCCAGGTGCGTTTAAGGGCTGCCGACGGTACCCGTCTGGAACGTACAGAGGCCATTACGCTGAAAGCCTTACATGTGCTTGATCAACTGGTTGGTCATGAAAATATCGAGGTTACATCGGCCATGGTAGGGCAGCACCCGGGGCAGTTTTCAACCAGCCCTATCTATCTGTTCATGGCCGGTCCGCAAGAGGCAGTATTGCAGGTAAATTTGAAAGAAGATTACAAAGTTAACCTGGACGATCTGAAAGAACGTTTCAGAACCGCTATGCGCAAAGAGGTGCCTAATGTGGCGCTATCTTTCGAGCCAATTGAGCTGACTGACAAGATATTAAGTCAGGGTTCGCCGACACCTATTGAGGTCGCCATCTCCAGTAAAAACAAAAAACAAAACATCGATTTTGCCTTCAAAATATTGGATAAGCTGAAAAAGATTCCTTACCTCCGCGATGTGCAAATAGGCCAATCATTCAGATATCCAACTATTGATATTAATATCGACAGGCAACGTGCCGCTCAGCTAGGCGTAAGTTTGGGCGATATATCGCGTTCATTGATAGCCTCAACCTCGTCATCGCGATATACGGAGAAGAACGTTTGGCTTGACGAAAAATCCAGTCAAAGTTATGCGGTGCAAGTTCAAGTGCCTGAATACCAAATGGCAAGCCTGAACGATATCCGCGAGATACCTGTATTGGCCAACCAGTCCCGCCCCGTATTGGGCGACGTAGCCGATATAAAACCCGGTATAACTTTCGGCGAAAACGATAATATCGGCGCTATACCTGAGCTAACGGTAACCGCTAACCTGCATGATAAGGACTTAGGTACCGCAACCAATGATGTCAGTAAAGCCATTCAATCATTAGGTAAGTTACCTCGTGGTTTAAGCGTTGAGCCCCGTGGTATGAGCACTACGTTAACAGATACGCTGGATAGCTTGCAAAGTGGTTTATTAGTGGCCGTAGTGGTGATATTCCTGATGCTGGCAGCTAACTTCCAGTCGTTCAAAGTATCACTTGCCGTATTGTGTACCGTTCCGGCGGTAATAGGCGGGGCATTATTCCTGGTGAAGATAACCGGCGCTACGCTGAACCTGCAATCCTATATGGGTATGATCATGTCTGTAGGTGTATCCATTTCCAATGCGGTACTATTAGTAACCAACGCCGAAGAGTTGCGCAAACATAACGGCGACGCATTAAAATCGGCACGTGAAGCTGTAGCTTTGCGTATCAGGCCGATCTTAATGACCAGCTTGGCGATGGTGGTAGGTATGTTGCCAATGGCATCAGGCTTAGGTGAAGGTGGTGATCAAACCTCTCCACTGGGTCGCGCTGTGATAGGTGGTCTGCTGGCCTCAACATTTGCTGCGCTGATCGTATTACCGCTGGCTTTTGCCTGGATACAAGGCAACACCACTACCGAATCTGTATCGTTAGACCCTGAAGATAAAGAAAGTAAATTCTATGTCCCTTTGCATCATGAAAACCCTAAAAAATAAATCACTTATTATTCTTGCCTGTTTAGTAGCAGGTGTGGGCCTGTTTAGCTCTTGCGGCCCTAACAAAAAAGAAAAAGAAGAGCAGCAACAGACCGTTGACGCAGAGAATGCACTGGATACCCCGACTGTGGCACTGATTCCTGCGGCAAAGGGCAAACTAAGCTCAACCATTACTGTGCCGGGCGAGTTGCAGCCATTTTTGCAGGTTGACCTGTATGCCAAGATCAATAGTTATGTAAAAACACTTTTGGTTGATATAGGTTCGCAAGTACATAAGGGACAGATACTGGCCACTTTAGAGGCTCCTGAGATCAACTCACAGTTGGAAGAAGCTAAGTCAAGAATTCAGCAGAACAAAGCGGTATTATTTGCCAGCAAAGCAACTTACGACAGGCTTTATAGCACCAGCAAAACTCCGGGTACGGTATCGCTGAATGACCTTGAACAGGCTGAGGCAAAAATGCGTTCAGATTCAGCGAATGTTGAAGCGGCTAAATCGGCCTATCGCGTAATAACAGCCAACCTGGATTATTTGCAGATACGGGCTCCGTTTGATGGTGTGATCACGGTTCGTAACATCAATTTGGGTGCCTATGTTGGTCCTGCGGGAGGTAGCGGAAACTTGCCATTGTTTGTCATTGAAGATCATAAGCGTCTGCGTCTGGTTATATCTGTACCGGAAAACTATACCGGTGGTTTGCATGACGGCAGTGAGGTTACTTTTAACGTGAAAGCTTTACGGGGTGAAAAGTTTACTGCCCCGGTGAAGCGTTTGGCAGGTGCGTTGGATCAGAAATTGAGATCAGAACGTTTGGAAGTGGATGTGATCAACAAGGATAACAGGCTATTGCCCAATATGTATGCAGATGTGAGTGTTCCGATCCCGGCCAGGGATAGCGCCTACATTGTGCCAAAAACTGCCGTGGTTACATCTACTGAAAGGGTATTTGTAATCAGGAT
>Ga0207647_10000210_pt1 | contig 47384 bp, 43 predicted proteins | sample KBSCornC2_FD_184295 | JGI IMG/M metagenome (GOLD analysis project Ga0207647, IMG submission 184295) | Corn rhizosphere microbial communities from Kellogg Biological Station, Michigan, USA - C2 (SPAdes) (version 2) | ecosystem: Host-associated > Plants > Roots > Rhizosphere ... | reverse complement strand
TGTTTCTCTGCGCCTTGCTATTGCCAGGGCTGTTCCTGATGATTTATATCAATCTATTGCTCACACCTGGGTTTGTTTTGTGCTACCTGCCGTTGGGGGATACTAACAATAAACTCTAATTTTGAGCCCTTGGAAAAACAAGCTACTATAAGAAATTCGGCGCTTAGAACTATTCAAATGGAAGCGGCCGCCGTTCAGCAGTTAAGCAAGCAGCTGGACGAGAGCTTTGAAAAAATAATTGATTGCCTGGCTAAGTGCACAGGAAGAATTGTAATCAGCGGCATTGGCAAAAGTGCCATCATTGCCCAAAAGATTGTTGCCACGTTTAACTCGACGGGTTCACCCGCCATTTTTTTACACGCGGCGGACGCAATTCATGGCGACCTAGGAATGGTGCAGCAGGACGATGTCGTTATCGTCATCAGCAAAAGTGGCGAAAGCCCAGAGATAAAAATTCTTCTTCCGCTTATCAAAAACTTTGGCAATTGCCTTATTGCAATAACGGGCAACTTAGAATCTTATCTGGCCAAAAAATCAGACTTTGTTTTAAACACGACGGTCGACCAGGAAGCCTGCCCCAATAATTTAGCTCCTACCACAAGCACTACCGCACAGCTGGTAATGGGTGATGCCCTGGCAATTTGCCTCATGGAAAAAAAGGGTTTTAATACGGCAGATTTTGCAAGGTTCCATCCCGGAGGCGCCCTGGGAAAGAAATTGTATTTGCGTGTGAAAGATCTTTATGCCGATCATGAAAAACCGGAAGTGAAGACCAGTGCCTCAATTAAAGAAGTGATTATGGAAATGACAAAAAAAAGACTGGGTGTGACTGCGGTACTTAGCGACGACAATAAACTGGTTGGCATTATTACCGATGGCGATTTAAGAAGAATGCTCGAAAAAACAGAAACGATTCAAAACATTACAGCAATAGATATCATGACCAAACATCCAAAAACCATTGGACCAAACGAGATGGCGGTAAATGCTTTGGATTTGATGCGAACCAATTCCATAACGCAATTGGTTGTTGCCGAAAACGAAAATTATTTAGGCATTTTACATTTGCACGATTTAGTCAAAGAAGGATTGCTATAGGTTAAAGAACTTATGCCCGGCATTACAATGCCTTATAATAATCTGCTTTATTGTCCATGCTTTTTAAGGGTGCATAAAAAGAGTTTGGTCTTTTGGAATTTAATTCATGTAATTCGTTTTAATTCGTGTAATCTTTCTCACAAGAAACAGTTGCGTTAATGAATAATGAAGTAAAAGATTCGAACACCTATGTGGCCATAATGGCTGGTGGAATCGGAAGTCGTTTTTGGCCATTAAGCAGAATGGATTATCCCAAGCAGTTTCTCGATATACTTGGCACAGGTAAAACTTTAATTCAGCAAACGTTTGAACGGTTTACCAAACTTGTTCCTGTTGAAAATATCTATGTGGTTACAGCCAACGAATATTTGGAAATCACAAAAGAACAATTACCACATCTCCCCGAAGAAAATATTCTAGGTGAGCCCTTCCGCAAAAACACGGCTCCCTGCATTGCATATATTTCTTTCAAATTGCAGGAAAAAAATCCAGACGCATCATTGATAATTGCTCCTGCAGATCATTTGATTTTGAATGAAGAACGTTTTTGTGAAATATGCAAAGATGCTTTGGACTTTGTAAATCATTTCAATGCCCTTATCACCATCGGAATTACACCAACTTATCCGAACACCGGCTATGGCTATATTCAACACGAAAGTGTTCAGGCCATTCCTTCAGTGTATAAAGTGAAAACGTTTACTGAAAAACCGAACAAGGACCTGGCGAAGACCTTTATTGCCAGTGGAGATTTTCTTTGGAACTCAGGCATTTTTGTTTGGAAAATAAAAAATGGATTGGACGCTTTTCAAAAACATTTGCCTGAAATGTATGAGTTGTTTTACTCCGAAAAAGAAAAGCTGAACAGCGATGAGGAAAGGCAGTTCATTGAAAATATTTACCCTCAATGCACAAACATTTCTATTGACTTTGGTGTAATGGAAAAAGCCGATAATGTTTATGTAATTCCCGCATCGTTTGGATGGAGTGACTTAGGGACATGGAACAGCGCGTGGGAAAATATGGAAAAGGATTATTTGGAAAATGCGGTTGCCGGTGAAAATGTGATTGTGTTTGATGCAACAAAAAATGTTGTGCATGTTCCGGACGAAAAGCTGGTTGTTTTGCAGGGATTAGATGATTATATTGTAGTAGACACCAAGGATGTTTTGCTCATCTGCAATAAGGAAAAAGAACAGGAGATTAAAGAGTATGTAGCAGAGGTCAAGCGAAATAAAGGTGATAAATTTTTATAGTTAAAACTCGACAGTTCACGGCCTGAAGGCGTTGGCTTCACTTTGAAACTTTTGACTCTGAACCTTTAACTGATCTTGTATGAATTTCAACAATATTCTCTTTCTTGATATTGAAACGGTTTCCCAATACGAAACCTATAATCATTTGCCGGAGGAGTGGAAAGAACTCTGGGATTTGAAAGCTGGAATCATCAACCGTAATAAAGAAGATGAAACAAGTGAATCTTCTTATCCCCGCGCCAGCATCTATGCCGAGTTTGGAAAAATCATTTGCATTTCGTGTGGCTATTTGCTTGGAAGCGATGATGAAAAAAAGCTGATCATTAAATCATATTGCGGTCACGATGAAAAAAAATTGCTCATAGAGTTTTCATCGATGCTCCAGCAGTGGAGCGGCACTACTGATAAATATTTATGTGCCCACAACGGAAAAGAATTTGACTACCCCTATATCTGCAGAAGAATGGTGATCAACGGAATTGAAATTCCCGAAGCGCTAAAAATTTCCGGAAGAAAACCGTGGGAAGTTCGACATCTCGACACAATGGAATTATGGAAGTTTGGCGATTTTAAAAGTTTCACTTCATTAAAATTGCTTGCGAAAGTTTTGGATGTACCATCGCCCAAAGACGACATTGATGGAAGCATGGTAAATTCTGTTTATTGGGCCGATAAAGATTTGGACCGCATTGTTGAATATTGTCAAAAGGACGTGATAACACTGGCGCAAATTCTTCTTCGCTTTCATTGCCAGCCCGTAGTTAGACCTGAAAACATTTCAATAAAATATGTCACACAGAACCAATTATAGTTCCGGATCGAAATGGGAAGATATTGTGGGATATAGCCGTGCCGTTAAGGTTGGAAATATTATTGAAGTCAGCGGAACTGTTGCATCAGGTGAAGACGGAAAAACGGTTGGCGTTGACAATGCTTACGAACAAACCAAATTCATCTATCAAAAAATAGAAAAGGTTTTGCGGGATTCAGGATCTTCTATGAAGGATGTGGTCCGGGTAAGAATGTTTGTAACTGATATTTCGAGGTGGCAGGAATACGGAAAAGCACACAGCGAGTTTTTTAGACAGATCAAACCTTGCAACACAATGGTCCAAGTAAGTGGTTTGATCCAACCCGATTATCTTATAGAAATTGAAGTGACTGCAATTGTGGAAAACTAAGACTTCGATTTATAAACAGGAACCGTGCTGCAAGGTTCTCCGTACATAATACTTTTTACAACAGGTAAAAGTTTTTTCGTGATCTCGGCATAAGCGAAACCTTCAATCACTACGTCACCACAACCTTTTACAACAATTCTTTGTCCTGCAAACTCATCCGCGTCAATAGAAGAAATATTTTTTATCAGAACGTGCTTTTGCATCTCGGATTCTGTTCCAACAAAAACGTCGTTGGCTATTGGCTGAAGATAAGCCGCTACAAGCATAAAAGCCCAGGCTGGAATAATAGCATCAACACTGCAATACACTGCCACATTTTTATCCTGGTAAACAGACCAATCAAAATTTTTTAACGCCTCCCGAAAATCCTTTTCTTTCAAAATCAAACCCATGAACAAATGATCTTTAAGGTCAAATATTGCTGATTGTTCTTTTGGCAAATAAGCTTCAAGATTTAGGGTTATTAATCCGCTGTTCGCTATTTTATTTACAATTGCGTCTGCCATTACACAAAATTAGTTATAGAAAAGAAACTTTCCGGTTAAGCATTTGCCAACAAAAAAGCCACTCGTCTGAGTGGCTTCCAGTTTTTTTTGAAATTAGTTATTAATAAAACTTAGATCTGTAATCTTTTATAGTAGCGTCTTTTTTCAAAGGAGCCAAGATCATATCAACGTTGCTGTACTGCATTTGCTGCATCATCTGGCTTCTTGTTTGTTGCTCCATTTGTTTGCGCTGCTCATCTATGTTTGCCGTTTCAATTGGTGTTGTTGAAACATCATCAACCCGGATTACAAACACACCAAATGTTCCTGCAATCGGCTCGGTAACAACCTTTCCTTTGTTAGCCGGATTAAAAATTGCACCCAGCACTTTTGGTTCGTAACCCAACACTTTTCTGCCGTTCAAACGAACGCTATCAGCGGTTTGGATTTGCTGGTTAGTTTTTGTGGACGCTTGTTCAAGAGTTGTGATCTGACCAATATTTTTAGAGATGATCTCTGCTTTTTTCCTGTTTCTTAAAAGGGGCTCTATTGCATTGCGAACAGAAGCCACGCTTGGCAATCCAGGCTCATTAACTGCAGTTACAATTCCAACAACATAATTATCCGGAACAGTTTCGGGGCCAATCACATCTCCTCTATCGGCATCAAATACTTTTTTAATGAAGCTTCTTGAATTACCGTTTGCTCCCGCAAGATTATAATCCATTGGATCAACATCCGTTGCAGTTTGTTTATTGTAACCTTTGGATTTCAGGTTCTTTTCAAAATTTTCATTGAAAGATTTTTGATCCCGGCTATCTCCTGCAAACATCGCAGCAAGATTGTGAACCTCGTTATCGGTTTCAGGACTGGTGACAATTTGCTTTGCCAAATAGGCAACTTTGTAATGCGGTTCTTCTTTTATGTCGTTCAGAATTTCGATATAATGCCACCCGAATTGCGTTTTAACAACTTTCTTATCACCCGGCTTTCCGTCAAACAAAATAAACTGACCAAACTCTTTTGCAAAGTTCTCACTTTGTATTTCTGAAGAGCTGAACGTCATCACACCTTTATCTTTTTTCGCATTTTGATCGCTGGAATACAGTGAATCCAATACATCAAAGCTTGCTCCATTCTTAATTGCATTGGCAATACTGTCGGCTTTTGCATGGGCAACACTATCCGGCATTGTTGGCTGGCCGGTTTGCGGATTAACCATTCCGATTAATATGTGACGGCATTTTACAGAATCAGGAAGCGTTTTTACGTCCACCACTCTTGCCAATACATAGTTGTTCACATCGAGGTAAGGCCCGTAAACACCGCCAACAGGTGTATTGAAAATAGAATCCTTTGCCGGAACCTGGATAGTTGACTTAGCATGATAGGCATTATCAAAAGGAATGGCGCTGCTTTGCTGGTTCACAAATGCACCAGGATCCTGCGCCGAAGCAAATTGTGTTTTCAGGTCTTCCACTTCTTTTTTCGTTGCTGCACTGTCGGCTGCACTCGGTGCTGTGCTAAAAAGAACATAATCGAAAGACCGGGTTTCTTTATCCTTATTAAAATCATCTTTATGCTCTTCCATATAGCTTTTAATTTCATCGTCTGAAATTTTTACCGTGCTATCCGGAATAGAAGTGTAAGGAACAGAAACGTAAGAAACTTTACCAATAAGACTGTTGTCAATATTTCTTTTTTCTAAAAACCATTTTGGAAAATAAATGGTGTTTAACAAAAGAGCCCTGTATTTGCTGGTAAGCGTTTGGTTTTTTGTAAGGTCAATGTTGGCAGTGATATAATCGTAATCGTTTTGTCCGGCAGCTCCTTTTTTCAAAATTTGATTTACTTGTTGTTGTGCCGTAATCGCATCATATTTTCCGGAGCTACGGTCGGTAAATACGTCTGCCAAAAACTGGGGCGGATTTTCGCCGTAAAGAATCTCTTTCATTTCCCTGTCAGTTACCGTCAATCCAAGCTTATCGGCTTCTTTGCTTACAAGAATGCTGTTCACTTCGTAATCCCAAAGGTTTTGCATCAATGCGGGACGCTGATCTTCCGGAGTTCTTCCTCCAAAAATTTGCATCTTTTTGTCGAAGTCGACTCGATCAATAGCAGTACCATTTACTTTACCCAACGTTTTGCTTTGACTATTACCAAACAAACCTGTTCTTCCCGAAAAGGCATCCATCATAATGAAACCTAACAAGGAAATAGCAATAGCAATAACCGCCCATCGGGCATACTTGTCTCTGATTTTTTGGATAACTGACATACTTGGTGGTGTTCTTTAAAAAAATGGATGGCGAAAATAGGGTAAATCCACCTATGAACAAAATGTGGAAAACCGCTGAAAGCCACAAAATTCAAGGCTTTTAAGAAGGAAGAAAGATTTGATTTTTATTATAGAGGCGATTTTAATTTTTTATTGGCAATTTGAAAAGGAGTTGAACAGGGGCAGAACGAAACTCCTGTGGATTATTCGATTTTGATGTTGATAAAGGTTGTGGAACTGTGATATGAAACGTGAAGAGTTCGAAAGTAAGTTTTTAAATAACCCCCTTTAAAAAAACTGTTCTAATAACTTGATAGATTTCCCTTCATCAATTCACATCAAAAAATTTTCAGAGAAGCAGGTTTTTATTAAGGCCTTCGCAATTCACAGCACTGTTAATATGTAGGCACAGTTCACTGTCTTCAATAACTTTGCTGTGAATTACAAGAGTGTTTTCTGTGGAAAAGGCAAAAGTTTTATTTAGCCAAATTCAAAAAAACTTTTTTATCCCCGAATCCACAGTCATAATAGTAATAGACTCTTTTTAAAAAAATAGAATACTATATATTATTACATGGATAAAGAAATGTTGATAGCGAAAACTGAAATGGAAGAAAAAGGATTTCTCGACGTTAGTATCGATCCTTCTTTGGATTTGTTTTCACAGATCGAAAGATTGAAAAAAGAAAAGAACGCAATTATTCTTGCGCACCTTTACCAGGAACCCGACATCCAGGATATTGCTGATTATACCGGCGATAGTCTGGGTCTTGCTCAACAGGCTGCAAAGACCAATGCTGACATGATCGTATTTGCAGGAGTACATTTCATGGCGGAGACAGCAAAGATCCTTAATCCGTCTAAAAAGGTGGTTATACCCGATTTTAAGGCCGGGTGTTCTTTAAGTGAATCCTGTCCACCGCCACTATTCAAAAAATTTAAGGAACAACATCCTGATCATATCGTGATATCCTATATCAATTGCAGTGCAGGAATCAAAGCATTGAGTGATATCATCTGCACCAGTTCCAATGCAAAAGCGATCGTGGAAAGTTTGCCCAAAGAACAACCCATAATTTTTGCTCCTGATAAAAACCTTGGCGCATATATCAACAAAGTAACCGGAAGAAACATGCTGCTTTGGAACGGCGCATGCATGGTTCACGAAATTTTCAGTCTCGAAAAAATTACCAAACTCAAAGTCCGCCATCCAAATGCAAAGCTGATTGCACATCCTGAATGTGAAGAACCTGTTTTACGGGTTGCCGATTTTATCGGATCAACAACGCAATTGCTGGCCTACACAAAAAAATCCTCCAATAATGAGTTTATTGTTGCAACCGAAGCCGGCATCCTCCATCAAATGGTAAAACAATCGCCTGAAAAAACTTTTATTCCTGCCCCGCCTGATAATAGTTGTGCCTGCAATGATTGTCCACACATGAAAAGAAATACTTTAGAAAAAGTTTATCTGTGCATGCAATATGAACAACCGGAAATTATCATGGATGAAGAATTGAGATTACAATCGAAAAAATCTCTGGACAGGATGTTGGAGATCAGCGCAAAGTTGGGATTGTAATTTATCAATACAATATTCAGCTTAAAATTGACAGCAATAATGAGGAGTATAAAATAATTCCCTTTCAAACAGTAGTTTTGAAACATTGTTCCCGATGCAAGTCAGTTCTCAAAAAAATTACAAACCGCTTTTCCTTTTCATTTTAATATGGCTCGCTGTAAATATTTTGCAGGCTTGTTTTACAGGTATTGATGGTGATGAGGCTTATTACTGGACCTACTCCCAGCATTTGCAGTGGGGCTATTTTGATCATCCGCCAATGGTGGCATTGTTCATTAAACTGGGAGAAATTTTTGGTCACGGATATTTTTTTACAAGGCTTGGAACAATTCTTCTATCGGGGGCGACAATTTTTTTTGGATTCAAAGCCTTACCCGAAAAATTGCAAAATGTAAGATGGTATATTCTTGCTTTTACATCTGTCCTGGTATTTCATATTTATAGTTTTGTTACTACTCCTGATGCTCCCCTTTTCTTTTTTACCGTGTTATTTTTTTATGCCTACAAACTGTATTTGGGAAATGGGAATTTTAAAAACACAATCTTCTTAGCATTCACAATTGTTGGACTATTGTACAGTAAATATCACGGGGTACTTCCTGTTCTTTTTGTATTTGTTTCCAATCCAAAATTGATTTTAAAAAGATCGGCGTGGTTGATTGTTGTTATTGTTGTTCTTGCCTTCATTCCGCATTTATATTGGCAATACCAGCATGACTGGCCAACGGTTCGGTATCACCTTTTTGAACGTAACCAGGAACGATATACGATAGACAAAACAAGCAACTATATCCTGGGACAATTATTAATTTTTGGTCCGTTGACGACCATTGTTGCTTTGATTTGTTTTTTCAAAAGCAAAAAGATAAACGACCTTTATTTTAGGGCGCATCAATTTACTTTTTTCGGAGTGCTGGTTTTTTTTCTACTCAGTTCTTTTAAAAAAAATATTGAACCGCATTGGACATTGGTTGCCGGATTTTCTTTCGTTGTTCTTTTGCTAAACTTGTTTATTCAATCGAAAGAGAAATTCAAAAAAATTCTTACCTGGTTAGCAATTGCAAATATTGTTTTGATTGTCGCTGCAAGAATATTAATTGCTGTTCCTAATTCTCCGGCGAAAAATATTGACCGTTTCAAGGTACAGATCTATTCACATTCATGGGCCGACAGTTTGTATAAACATGCTGCAGGGACTCCCGTGGTTTTTGTCGACAACTACTCTTATGCTGCTTTGTACCGATATTATCACCCCGATCAATTGAGCACCTGCTATTCATCGATCTATTACCGCAAAAACAATTTCAACTTAGAAAACCACGGGGATTTCAATAACAAAAGAGTTTACGCTAGCCGTGAAATACAAATTGCTGACGATGACATTAAAATAGAAAGCGATTACGTTTCAGCGTTTTTACATCCGGTAGATTCTTTCAAGGCCATTTCTGGTTTAAAAATAAACTGGCTGAATAAAACTGAAGTAGTAAAAAAATTACAAAATATCAATGTAGAACTGGAGTTGATAAACCCGATGAATTATCCCATCGCAGCAAACAATTTGTCTTTGAATTATACTTTCTTCAAATCAAAGAACGATTATACTACTTCTGTGAACATTCCTGTTGCAGAAAAACAACTGCAGCCCGGTTATAAAAAGACAGTCGTGATTCCTATTAAAACTCCTGTAACAGAAGGGAACTACCGCCTGATCTTTTCTTTCAACGAGCCATCGCTGGGACCAACATTTGCAAGCCCGTTTTACGAGCTTACAGTCAGATAATTATTTTACTCTTACCAGAAACAGGCTGTCCAAAGTTTGTTTTCTTGTGTTTGGATTAATGAATTGCAAACTCATTGTCCCAATATTATAATCATAATGGGGATAAGTCTGAAGAACCGGATACCCTTGTTTTTTCAAAGAATCAAAAGACAAACGGTCGGTTAAAACCCAAACTGTATTATTTTGATGAAAAGCAGAATCAGAAAAATCTTTTCTTAATTCCCTGGAGTAAAATTCAAACGAAGGGCTGTACAAACTTCGATGTAAAAAAACATCTTTTGGATTCACTTTATCTCTTGAATCCATTGCCAACTCATTTCCCGCCTGGTATGTCAACAATTGGGGATAAAAACTTGAATTGAGTAAATAAAAAATAACAATGCTGGCAAATGCAGATAAAACAATTAATTTTTGCAAAAAAGAATGCAGTCTTTTTACAGTTAAAATTCCACCAATCAAAAAAGCGATGGCAATTAACGCTATCAGGAAATTATCTACCGGGAATGCCCATGTATTTACAATAGTTGCAACAGCCAGGCAAAGAACAACAACTATAATTTGAACAGTGAATAAACGTTTGATAAATTCTTTCTGATCTATTTTTTCCAATAAGAAACCAGCGGTAAGAACAGCGCAGACGGGAAAAATAATATTGATGTAATGGGGAAGCTTAAACCCCGAAAACGTAACAATTAAGGCAATAACGGGGAATGTTCCGATCGTCAGCCATTCTGTTTTTCTGCTTATAAAACTTTTTAGCCTGCCTACAAAAGCAATGTAGGTAAGCACACTCCATGGAGCAAAAGCCCACAAAAAAGTATGAAAGAAAAAGAAATAATCCTTGCTTGCAGCTTTGCCAAAACTATTGCCCTCATAGCGCTCAAACACCTGTTGCCATAATATGAACTTTACCCCGGACCACCCTGATTTTCCACGAATAATTTTTTCAGGATGCAAATCAAACTGCAGAAAGTAGCAATACAAAACCGGGGAAATAAAAATAAAAAACGAAAAAATGATCAATAGCAATTGCCAGTGATAAAAGCTTTTCCAGTCTTTTTTATAAAGTATGTAAAAGAAAATCCCAATAGCCGGAATTAAAACACCGATCAAACCCTTTGTGCAAAAACCAAGCGCCAAACCAAAAGCAGCACCAATTGCATTAATGATAAATTTTTTATCAACCCAATCAACCAACTGCCATGTAGCAAAGGCAACAGAGGCAGTAAGAATTGCATCCATGCGAACATCGCTGTTGGCAAGGATGTAAGCAAATGCAGAAGCTGCGATCAGCGCAGATAATTTTCCAACTTCCTTATTATACAAGCTCTTTCCAAGTCTATAGGTTGAATAGGTTCCGAAAATGGTAAATAAAAATGAAGGGAATTTGTAAGCAAAAGATGTAACGCCAAACAAATGATAACTAAATGCACTTAACCAAAAAAGCAAATGAGGTTTATCGAGATAATCTTTTCCTTCATCAATCATGCGGACATAATCGCCGCTTAGATACATGTGCAAGGCGATGTTGGCATGATGAGCGGAATCATTGTCCAGTAATGGAACAAAAAGTCCAATAAAATAAACAACGCAGAGAAGAAAAAATAAAAGCCAGTAAATATTTTTCGGAAGAAACGGTTGCTGCACAAAACAAGTTTGCGCAAAATAACTAACTATGTTGCAACTCTGATAACAAGGCCTTCACCTTTTGTTCAATTAAACTTCTGACACCTCTGAATTCTTCATCATTCATATTTTTCGGATCAGGAATTTGCCAGTCAATAAATTTTTTCGCTGGCATCCATGGACAGGCGTCACCGCAACCCATGGTTACTACTGCATCAAAGGGAGCATACGCTTTCACCTGTTCCAGTGATTTGGAATGGTGCCCCGTAAGATCATAACCCAACTCTTTCATGGCCACAATTGCCTTGGGATTAATAATTCCCGAGGGGTTTGATCCTGCACTAAAAGCCTCCACGTTTTCACCACCATGGATTTTTGCAAAGGCCTGGCTCATTTGGCTGCGATTGCTGTTTTCCACACAAACGAAAAGAATTTTCTTTTTCATGAATCATAATTTTATCAATCGTTCAACAGCCGACTCCAGAGTCGATTCTTTTTTGGCAAAACAGAAACGGAGCACCGAGTTGTTTACTTCTTTTGAGTAAAAAGCAGAAACCGGTATGGTAGCCACACCGTTTTGTTTTGTGAGTTTTATCGCAAAGTCTTTTTCAGATTCGTCTGAAATGTTCTTGTACGAATAAAGCTGAAAATAACTTCCAAAGGTTGGCAAGGCCACGAGTTTTGTTTGGCCCATCAGGCTTTGGAAAAAATCTCTTTTTTGCTGGAGGAAACTTCCAAGCCCTAAATAATTTTCTCTTTGCTTTAGAAAAGTTGATAAGGCAACTTGTTTTGGAGTGTCGCAAGTAAAGCAATTGAACTGATGAATTTTGCGAAACTCATTCATCAGATATTCGGATGAAATACAATAACCCAATTTCCATCCCGTGCAGTGGTAAACCTTTCCAAAAGAAAAGCAGACAAAACTTCTTTGCAAAAGATCCGGGTATTTCAATATGCTTTCATGTGGCTTGTTGTCAAAGATCAAATGCTCATACACTTCATCGCTGATGATAATGATCTGGGTGTCCTTCACAATTGAACGCAATTCTTCAATATCGTCTTTGCTTAAGACGCTACCCGTCGGGTTGTGGGGTGAGTTGATCATTACGGCTCTCGTTTTTGCCGAAATTTTACTTTTTACAGAAGCCCAATCAATTTTATAATCAGGAAACGTGAGTTCAACGGTTATTGCTTTTGCGCCGTTCATTTCGATTTGTGGAATGTAGCAATCGTATGCAGGCTCAAAAACAATTACTTCATCTCCGGGCTGAAGAATTGTTGTCAAGGCTGTGTATAATGCATAAGTTCCACCCGGTGTAATCGTAATTTGTGTATCTGGACTGATTTTGTTGTTGTATAGAAACTCAACTTTTTCTGCAATGCTTTCTCTCAGCGGGATGTAACCATTCATGTGCACATATTGATTGTGGCCGCCTTTCATCGCCTCATTGACCAATGAAATTAATTCAGCACTCATTGGAAAATCAGGAAAGCCCTGTCCGAGGTTGATGGCATTTTGCTGAGCAGCCAAAGAACTCATTACCGTGAAAATAGTGGTGCCAACGTTGGGAAGCCTGGATTGTATTTGTGGTTGCAATGTTTGTGTTTTTTGTGAGCGCAAAATTAGGAGATGAAAATTGAGCGCGGGAAAATCAAAACCAGCCCCGTTTTCTGAACATCCACAACATCCAAATAGGAATCAGCAACATAAATGCTACGGCAGTATAAAACCCCCCGGGCCGGTGAAAGAAAGTAACATTTGTGTCGAAGTTCATTCCAAAAATTCCACCGATCACTGTGGCTGGCGCAAGCAAACAGGTAACGATGGCCATTACTTTCATCACTTCATTCATGCGAAGGTTTACGTTGTTAATATAAAGATCCTGCATGCTGATCATGATATCACGATAGTTTTCATTCAGCTCGTATGCCTGGGTAATGTGGTCATAAATGTCTTTGAAATATTTTGTTGTTCTCTCCTGCAGCAGTGGACTGTCGCTTCGAATGATTCCCCCGATCAAATCCCTCACGGGTGCAATGTTTCTTTTGAGCACAATGAGCTCTTTTCGCAACTGATTAATCTTTGCCAGCGCTCTTGTATTACTGTTGCGAATTACTTCTTCTTCAACCTGTTCAATCCGTTCGCCCAGCTTTTCCATCACAAAAAAATAGTTGTCAACAATTAAATCAAGCATTGAGTAACACAGATAATCGGCTCCCGCTTGTCGCAGTTTGCTGTTAGCAATTTTTAATTTTTCACGAATGGGATTGAAAACATCTCGTTGCGGATCTTCCTGGAATGTAATCACAAAATCACTTCCTAAAACAATACTGATTTGCTCAAGATCAATTGTTTGAGTGGTTTCATTGTAGTAAAGCATGTTGAGAAGGCAGTACAAAATATTTTCCAGCTCATCCATTTTTGGCCGCTGTCCAAGACTTAAAATGTCTTCTGCAATAAGCGGATGAATTCCAAACTTTTCACTCATCACATCCACATCATGTCTTCTTAATCCATCAATATTGATCCAGCTGATGTGTTTATTTTCCTTGTAGGCAAAACTGTCCTCAATTTTATTAAGCGTGCATTCCGAAAAGGAATTTTCATCATAATCGTAAACGTTGATGAAAATTTGTTCGGGCTCTTTTCTTCCAATATTTATTGTTGGATTAACATTGAGAATTTCCTTGGTGCGACTGGTACCAAAAAGAGAAACGGGAATAAAATAGCGAAAATATTTTTCTGCCTTAGTCATTCAATAATTTGATGAAAGATAAATAAAGAAAGAATAAAGCAAATTGACGTTCTATTTATCGTCTTTGACAAGGGAATTGTAAAATTGAATCAAAGCGGCGAAACGGTCGTCCATGGAATCCGTTTCTTTATCCTTTGTTTTCAGGAAATTTTCCAGTTCGGCTTTTTTATTTGCCAGCACAGCCGGAGCGTCCTTTAATTTCTTGATCTCCATAAGCGCATTGTTGTAAAGAACCAGATAGCTCGCTTTAGTTTTTATGTATTGTTCATAGGTTGCTGAATTGTATGGCCTCATTTCCGAGAGCGTTTTAGTAAAATATTTATAAAGGGAGGCTTTGCCTGTAACAAGCCATAAATACCAACCGTGCTTAACCGATTTTAAATCTCCAGGCAAGGCAGACGAATATAAAAACTTGAAGTTGTTGCCACTGGTATCTGTAAAAATAATTTGCTTCGCATCCAAGGATGCAATCATTTCTCTTCCGCCATCGTCTAAAAAGTGAATTTTGTTGTCCAGCAAATCAAGTCTTACGCTTTTGCTTTTATACTGATTGTTTTTTCCATCAACAAGTATGGCACCCATCCAGTCGTCTTTGAAGTAAGGAGTGCCTTCAACAAGATTCACAAATTTTGTAGTTACAAAGGGCTCTCCGCTAACCGTGTAAAACGTGTTGGTATTTACTCCCGAGTTCTCCTTTGACACATCAACCACCTGCTGGGCAAAACTTTGCTGACACAAAAAACAGGCTACAATAAATACAATGCGCATAAAAGAAAATTGTTTTAGTAAGTTACTACTTTCATTTGATCAGCGTTTTTGCTTTCTCCAGATCTTCAGGCGTGTCAATGGAAACCCCGATATAGTTTGTCAATGCCATGCGCAGCGGAGTTCCGTTTTCCAGGTAGCGAAGGCACTCAATTTTTTCTGCATCCTCCAGCGGTGTCACCGGCCAGGAAGTAAAATCAAGCAATGCTTGTTTGCGAAAGGCATATACGCCGATGTGCTCATAATAGTTTACCGATGCGTTTTCATTTCTTGGGTAAGGAATAATGCTACGGCTGAAAAGGAGGGAATTGTTTTTTTTATCGACCACAACCTTTACCCGGTTTGGATCGCTAATAACCTTTTCATCGGAAATGATTTGCATTAACGAAGCAACCCGCACGGTTTCATCACTGAACAAGGTTAATAATTTTTCAAGCGGTTCTTTTTTTATAAAAGGAGTGTCACCCTGAACATTTAAAATAATGTCAACATCGAGATCGACTGCTGCTTCTGCAATGCGGTCGCTTCCGCTTTCGTGCTGTTTTTTGCTGCGAATGACAGAGCCACCCACCGACCGGATTTCTTTTTCGATAATATCGCTATCAGTAACTACGATCACATCATCAAACAAATTTGTATTCTTTGCTGCTTCATACACTCTTCGGATTACAGTTTTATCACCAAGCATTTGCATGAGCTTTCCCGGAAAGCGGCTCGCTTCATAGCGTGCCGGTATCATTGCAACTATTTTCATGATGCGAAGATAGAAGTTGAAAACAGATGGATTAGCGCTCAATTTTTTCGAAAGGCTTTCGCATCAGCAAAGAAAGATTTTCATCCTGCTCATTGGGATAATAGCGGTCAAGTCCGTATTTGATCTTAGAAGATTCAAGATACTCGTAAGTACCGAACAAGCGATCCCAAATGGAAAGCACGGCACCGTAATTACTATCCGTGTAAGGCTGTTGCCAGTGATGATGGACCTTGTGCATGTTAGGAGAAACAAAAAGATAGCTTAAAGGGCTGTCTATCCATTTTGGCAAACGGATATTGGCATGTGTGAATTGGGTTGACAAAACCAGCAAGGTTTGATAGATCATTACTGCATACATTGGCGAACCGGAAACGAATACACCTATCAAAAAGAATACGCCCCTTAAAACACTTTCAAAAGGATGATGCCGCAGACCCGTGGTAACATCAACATTGTTGTCTGAATGATGGATCATATGAAACCGCCACAGAATTTTTGTTTTGTGCTGAACAAGATGAACAAGCCATCCTCCAAAAAAATCAAGCACCAAAAAAGAAATTACAATGGTAAGCAACAATGGAGCATTAAGCCAGTTTACTAATCCAAAACCTGTTTTTTTACAGGCATCAGAAAGCAAAACAATCAAGACGGCAAAACCCGTGTGAATAATTAAATGAATGACCGTGAATGTGAAATTTATAGAAGCATGCCGCCATTTATTTTTTTTATATTGAAGAGAAATCAACGGAATGGCACCTTCAACAAGCCACAGCAACAACATTCCACCCACAAGCAAAATCATTCTTTCAACCGGCCGGTGTTCCAGCGTTTGAAAATGATCAACAATCTGCTTCCACATAAAGAGGGGTTTTTGAAAGGCAATGAAAGAATTAAGTTACAATTTCTGCCTTATACAATCATCAGTCATTTTGTGTTGGCAACTCTTTAAAATCGTAACCACAATTTGAGCAGCGATAAATTTTTGTCACCTCCACCGAATGGCCATTCAACAACATGCTTGCCAAGGCTGCCAGCTTGCATTTGTGCTGCCTGGTCACGCTAACTGCTTTTAACGCATGCGAATGACAAACGGGACAAGAAATGTTTTTTAAATATTCTTGTTCTGCTCTTTCCATTAAATCCCAGGCTCTTTCAACGTGTGCATGATGAACCATCAATTTCATTCCGCCAAGCGCAGGACTTAAGAGCGGATCGATAGTAATAATATTTTCGTCCTTCAAATGACAATTGATATGATTATGCTGTAGCATGTTCAGCACAATGTTGGCTTCAATATAATTATCGAATGATCGTAGTTCAACAAAATCCATAACATTTCTTTACACGGCCGCAAAGCCTATAGCAAAAAAATTGCCGAGCAGGGCCCGGCAACGACTATTAAGTTAAAAAGTTTTATTGATTTAACATCAATGGCATTACCAGCATCAGCAATTCTTCATTGTCGTCAAGCTCGGTTGGTTTAATAATTCCAGCTTTTGTCGGCGTCGATAGCTCCAAACGAACCTCATCGCTATCGGCCGCATTCAGCATTTCAATTAAAAAACGCGCATTGAAAGCAATGACCAGATCTTCACCATCGTACTGGCACTTCATTCTTTCATTTCCCTCAAAAGAAAAATCAACATCCTGTGCCGCCAATTGCAATTCACTTCCGCTAATATTGAGGACCACCTGGTTGGTGCTTTTGTTGCTGAACACATTTACACGACGCAGCGCACTTTGAAAATCCGCTTTACTCACTATCATTTTATACGGATTGTCGGCCGGGATCACCACTTTATAATCGGGGAACCTTGCGTCAATCAAGCGGCAACTCATTTGGGTGGTGCCGTGCTTTACAAACAAATGGTTGCTGTTGTAATTGACCGTGATCTCATCTTCATTGGAAGGCAAAGCAGCTTTCAACAGGTTCAGGGGTTTTTTGGGAACGATGAAAGAATCGTTTTTCGGACAGGACACATCCGTTCTTTTATATCGAACCAAACGATGAGCATCCGTTGCAACAAACTGAACAAAGTCTTTATTTAGTTCAAAATAAACACCCGTCATTGCCGGGCGCAAATCATCATTGCTCACCGCAAACAATGTTTTATTAATTGCCGTTACCAAGGCAGAAGCTGTCATGTTGAAACTCGTTGTATCGTCTGCGGATGGTTCTTTTGGAAAATTGTCAGGATTCTCTCCCATCACCTTATATTTTCCATTGTCGCTTGTTATTTCAACCGCAAAATTTTTATCGATATTAAAACTCAGTGGTTGATCTGGAATATTTTTGAGCGAATCGATCAATATTTTGGCAGGGATACAAACTTTGCCCGAATCTTTTGCTTCAATGTCAAGTTGAATGCGCATTACCGTTTCAAGATCGGTGGCTACCACGGTCAGTTTGTTCTTTTCTACTTCAAATAAAAAATCTTCCAAAATTGGCAGAACCGTGTTGGCATTAATGACCCCGGCTATGTGTTGCAGTTGCTTCAGTAATTGAGAAGAGGAAACAATAAATTTCATGTCTGTATTTTGAAACCCGAGGCTATCGGGAGGTAGTGGCGAAACTAAGGATTTTTGAAACAAATTTATTTGGAAAGAGTTCACATGTTTATGGGTTTAATGCCCTAACAAGCATAACTTGTAATCCTTCAAACAAGTAAACTCGTATACTGTTTTATGTACGGCCCGTATTTTGAAGAATAATCTATCCAATGAAAAGGATTGTTTGTTGTTAAGCACGAATACGGAAATTTGTTTTCTGTAAAATACCGTTAAAGCAAATTATGCTGGATAAGATATTTAGCTGGTCAAAAAGAAAAACAGAAGAGGCTGAGCCCGGAATTCAGTTTGGACGCTACTCCGACAACAATAAATCCGTGGAAAAAGTCGATCGATGGAACGAGGCCGAACGCCTGTTCAAAGAAAAAAACTATCAGCAAAGCCTGGCGGCCTTTTTCGACTACTTAAAAGACGATGAGTTAGGCAATGTTTTCCATACAACCGATGGATCGACCGGGGAATTTCATTTTTTGCAGGGAACAAAAATCATTCGCGGTCACTACAACGGCGAATTGCTGGAGGCAGAGGTTGTTTTAGCCAAAATGCCCCAGCCCAGCGTTCCGGTAATGCGCCGCCTGCTTGAAATGAATTTCAACTTGTATTACACTCGCTATGCGTTAAATGAAGACGAACTCTCAATGTTGTTCGACAGTGATATTGAGACGGCCAATCCAAGCAAATTGTACTATGGATTAAAAGAGTTGGCCACAAAAGCAGACAAACAAGACGATTTGCTCCTGCATGATTTTACAACACTTTTGCCAGCCGATAATGAACATGTTGAACAAATAGCTGAAGAAGAAAAAGCCATCAAGCTGAAATATTTTAAAAAGTGGATTCAGCAAACCATTGACACGATCAACGCTATTGATGCCGATAAATTTTCAGGAGGTATTGCTTATTTATTATTGGCATTAGCCTACCGTCTCGATTATTTAATTGTGCCGGAAGGGAAGTTATTAAACGAGCTGGAAAAAATTGTGGAGATCTATTTCAGAAAGGACGACCGTCTGGTAACAGAAAAGAACCAGGATATGATGGAGTGCTTTCAAAAGTTAACTTCCAAAGACAAAGAAGAATTTTATCCCTACCTGTTTCGTTCGAAATATACATTTTCAATCGTTACACCACAGAATTATAAAACGATTTCCGATTCCATTTACAATGCTAATCAAAACATTGGATGGTACAGGGAAAACAAATTGACCGATATCGCTGCCCAGATAAGCGAGTACGGTTTTTCTTATTGTCAGTATTCTTACAGTTTACCAAGACCTGTTTCCGAATTGTTTTATTTGTTTATGCAAATAAATTACGGAGATTATTTTAAGGAGCTTGGATTTAAAGACAGTTATTACAATGCAGAAACAAACGAATACGATAAAGAAGCCATCGTTTCAAGAATAAAATCAATCGAACAAAAATGGAAAACAAAATATCCTGAATTTGATTTTAAAACAGATAAATTAAAATTTGACAACAGGGTTGCGTTCAATCAATCGTTCACCACGGAAGTGGAATATTTAAATTTAGAGACGAAGTGAATACACAACAGATCATAGAATTATATCGTCCTGCAATCATTCAAATTGCAACGCAAACAAGTACGGGTACCGGCTTTTATGTAAAGGAGTTTGATTTGATTGTAACAAATGAACACGTGATTGGGAAAAATGCAGAGGTAACAATCCAGGGAAGGTTGTTTGAAAAAAGATTAGCCCGTGTGTGGTATACAGATAAAAAACACGACCTCGCATTTTTGGAGCCGCCAGCCGATGTTCAACTTCCATTGGTGAAGCTGGGCAAGTATGAAAAAACAAAAGATGGTGATGTCGTCGTTGCCATCGGTCATCCCTTCGGGTTGAATTACACGGCAACGCAAGGGGTGATTTCAAAAGTCGACCGCATCAGGGATGGCGTAAAATACATTCAGATTGATGCAGCAATTAACCCCGGGAACTCGGGCGGCCCGCTGGTGAATAAAGAAGGTGAAATCATCGGCATCAATTCATTCATCATCCGCGGCGGTGATAATCTTGGTTTTGCGCTGCCCGTTAGTTATTTGCGCGAATCGCTGGAGTTGTATTTGCCGCACCGGGGCGAGCCATCAACACGATGCCACAGTTGTAACAACCTGGTCTTTCCCAGCAACATTGAAGCGACCAAATATTGTCCCTTTTGCGGAACAGAAGTCAAACTTCCCCAGCTACCCGAAAGAGAATCCAAGCCCGTTGGTGTTGCAAAAACGGTTGAAGAAATTTTAAAAGAGTTGGGAAAAGACGTGAAATTGGCAAGAGACGGGAACAATAATTGGAGTGTGAATGAAGGAACCGCAAAAATCAAGATCAACTACAATCCAGACAACTATTTTGTTGCCGGGGATGCGTATCTGTGTCAATTGCCTTCTGACATTGCACAGATAAAACCGCTGTATCAATTTTTATTGCAGGAAAATTATAAGCTCGATAGCCTGGTTTTGAGTTGTGTGAAGCAAAACATTGTGCTTTCCTGCATCATGTATGATCTGGATATGACCAAAGAAGCGGGAATTGAAATGTTCAGGGACCTTTTTCAGAAGGCAGATTATTACGATAACCTGTTGGAGAAGGAATTTGGTTGTTTGGAGTTGTTGGAAGAATAATTTTAGGTTAACCGTGAACGCTACACCTGAAATGGAAAACTTTTAAAAGTGCAAAGAAAATTTCTTACCAAAGAAGAAGCATTACAAAAGCTAAGGCAATACTGCATTTACCAGGAACGAAGCCACTATGAAGTGCAGCAAAAGCTTTATGAGCTTGGCATTCGCAAGGCAGAACATGATGAGATCATTGCCACTTTAATTGAAGAGGATTATCTGAATGAGGAACGGTTTGCCAAACAGTTTGCCGGCGGAAAATTCAGAATGAAAGAATGGGGAAGAAATAAAATTTATTATGCACTTCGCGAAAAGCGTGTCAGCGAATACAATATCAAAAAAGGACTGAAAGAAATCGATGATGAAGACTACAAAAAGGTTTTAAATGAACTCGCTGAAAAAAAATACGAAACCCTTTGCGGCGAGCAACACCTTGTTCGCAAGAAAAAAACCATCGATTATCTTCTGCAAAAAGGTTTTGAACCCGATCTTGTCACCAAAGCTCTCAATGAATTAACAGGAAAGTAAATTTCCAATTCCGAATTTTGCAGCGAAATGCAAAACACAATCGGCAAAACGGCACTGGTGCTTTTCTCCGGCGGGCAGGATTCCACCACTTGTCTTTTTTGGGCAAGGAAAAATTTTGAACACGTGGAAGCCCTGGGTTTTCGCTATGGGCAAAAACATAATGTGGAATTGAAACAGGCAAAGCTCATTGCAGATGAAGCAGGCGTTCCTTTTCATGTCATCGACATCACAGGAATTTTGCAGGGTTCTGCATTGACGGAACACGATAAGGATGTTTCTGCCCCACACGAATTGTCCCCAAATCTTCCTGCTTCATTTGTTCCGGGTCGCAACGCTGTTTTTTTGACCATTGCTTCGAGCTATGCATTTACAAAAAATATTTGCGATGTGGTGGGTGGGATGTGCCAAACTGATTATTCGGGATATCCCGATTGCAGACGAGTGTTTGTTGATTCCTTACAAACCACAATGACACTGGCCCTGGAAAAAGACATTCGCCTTCACACACCATTAATGTATTTAACAAAAGCAGAAACCTGGAAGCTTGCATTTGATCTTGGGGTGCTTGATATTGTTCGGGATCTTTCCCATACTGATTACAACGGTGACCGTTCGCAATACAATGAATGGGGATATGGAAAATTAGACAATCCTGCTTCCATACTTCGTGCCAGGGGATATGAAGAAGCTAAAGCAAAAGGATGGTTGGGATGAGTAAGGGCAAAACATATCGTGTCAAAAATATCTGGAAAACTTTGCAAGGTGAAGGTTTGTTTTCAGGAAGGCCGGCCGTTTTTGTGCGATTGGTTGGATGCAATATGTGGTCGGGGTATGAAAACACCAGACAACGGGACGCAGAGAGAACCGGGGCAAAATGTCCTTTGTGGTGCGATACCGATTTCACAAAAGAAGGAAGTACTGATTATAGGGCAGGTGAATTGGCAAAACAAATCAAAAACGTTGGTGGCGAAATAAAGTTTGTTGTCATTACGGGCGGTGAGCCGTTAATGCAAATCGATGCGGAGCTCATAAAAGCATTACATGGAGAACAGTTATTTGTTGCAATCGAAACCAATGGCACCATGTCGTTAAACGAAGCTTGTGCGGATGAGGCAACAAATAAATTGCAGGCGCCCGATTGGATCGTCTGCAGTCCCAAGTTGTCGCAAGGGGAATTAAAGCTGGAGTTTTTTGATGAGTTAAAATTGGTAGTGCCCGATTATCTTCCAAAGAACTTTGCTGATTTTGTAGAGCGCCAACGCAGCAACAAAGTTGCAGGTCACCCATTGCCTCTTTTATGGGTGCAGCCCGAAGATGGGGTAAGGCTAAATGAAGCAAGGCACCTTGCAATCAATATCGCCCTTTCCCAGCCCCAGTGGAGGGTGTCAGTACAAACACACAAGATTTTGGACGTGGATTAAATATTTTTCTTTTTAGCGCTTCAGAAACTCCAGTAAATAATAAACCAAAAACGCAGGCCAGAATAGAGCTTTAAAAAAGCCAAGAACACCAATCCAAAAACCGGTTGCAGCCTGAATAAAATAAATAAGTGCGCCAACAAAACCAAGCCCGTAAATAGCCGGGCCCGAATTGTTTTTAGTTTTTGTAACGGTTGACTCCATTTTAAAAATTATTTTCTCAATAATAGAAGTATAAACAAAGCTTATTGCTGATCGCTGGCAGTGGTTGATGTGATTGTCATCAACGAATCCGAACTTATTAATCTAAGGATATTGATTAATTTCCGGAAAGTTTTTTATTAACCGGTAAACCCATGAATGTAACCCAGTCAACCTACAGTAAAATTGCAAGTATCACTTGCTTTGTGGCATGCGCCGGAGATTTTGCAGTTACTTTCATTATCGGGTTCATGCACAAGGGCTATAATTTTCTAACGCAATCGGAGAGCTTTTTAGGAACAGAAGACAGCCCGGTAGCTAAATACATGAATGCATGGGAAATTATTTTTACCCTCCTGTTTTTAGCCTGTGCTTACTCGTTATTCAAAGCCGGGTTTTCAAAAAGCCGATGGCAATTAACGGTTGTCTGGTTGATTGTCGTTTATGGGTTAGGCGAAGGGTTGGGGTCCGGTTTGTTTCCATACAATCACATTGGAAACGAACTGACACTTTCGGGAAAACTTCACAGCCTGTTCAGCGGAATTGGTGTAGCGGCACTTGTTGCAACACCTTTTATTCTATTGAAAACATTTCCAAGAAAAGATTTTCCAAAACTCAACCGCTTCTTTTTGTTTGTTGCCATTAGCGGACCAATCCTTGTCATCATTTTTCTTTTTTCAAGGCAAGACCTGTTTCCACTAAGAGGTTTGTGGCAACGTTTATTTCTTTTGGATTATTATCTGATGTTAATGGTGTTAAGCCTTCAGGCGACCAACACAAAGGTTATGGCTTCATAACGTTGTTCAATGCAAGCGGCAACTGCAACAAATCAAAATCGTTATCATAAACCAGGTATTTATTTTCCCAGATGGTAGCGTACTTCTCTTTGAATTCTCTTAATCCTTTGTAATGCTGAAAGCGTTTAATTCTTTCGGCAGCAAGCTTGATGATTTGCTCCGCTGTCGTATCCGGTTGAGAAATGCCTGTCATGGGAACGAGGCCCAGGTTGAGGTAAATTTTGTTTTGCTCCCTAGCGTATTCAATTAGTTTAATGATCAGCGCGTCCATTACGCCACCTGGCGCATCTTCTGTTTTTCTTATCAAATCATAAGTGCATTCATCCTCTGCATAGTCCGGGATAATGTTGAGAAACGCTTTAACTGAACCCTGTTCGTCACAAACGGTAATCACATCCTGTTGCTTCAATTCGTTTTCATCAAACATGCCTTGCGAAAAAACGGTTTCTTTCTTTTGAAAGCTTTGCAGCCATTGGTCGGAAACATTTTTCAATTGCAATAAAAAACTACTGTCGTGAGTGGCCTTGTGAACGGAAACACAATAGCCCTTTTTCTGCAAACTGTTTAAGCTGTTGCGCAAGGCCTTTTTATCACGGCCCTCCAGTGAAAAATTATTGATCTCCAAAATAGCTTCCTGCCCAATGATTAATTTGTTTTTCCTCAACTGGTCAAAAAAGTGAATGCTGTTTTCGTCTACCCGATAAAATGCAGGTTTTAATCCCATTTGCCTGCAGTGCTTATCAAACTCCTGCAACACAGCAATCTTAAACTCTTCTTCGCAAACAGGCTCTTCCAACACAATGGCAAAGCCACCTGCAATACGGTAAGCAATAAAGGCATCGTGAATAGCTGAAAGAAAAATTAGTTTGTCTTTATAAACTTTAAAATAATCAACCGCCGAGTTACCAAATTCTTCCAGTAAAAACCTTGCTTTTTCTTTAGCGGATTCATTAATTGTATGGCGTTTAAACCTTGGTGCGATCAGGCTAAAAAATAAAAACATCCAGTTGATAAATCCGGTTACACGCAATATCCAGATCAGCTCATGGCCAAATCTTGTTTTGGGGTGAAGAGAAGCATCTTCAATCAGCAAAAAACTTTTTAGCGTGTGGCCGAGGGATTGTTGCCACGTAAAATTTTCGCCATAATGTTTTATATCAACAAAATAAAAGCTGGTGAACCCGAAAACAAGCATGGCCACAAAGCCAATAGCCGAAGTTTTCAATCCTGCTTTAAACCATTTGCTGCTGCTGTGTAATTTGTATTGCTGTGATGTTGAAACCAGGATGATCAATGTGAGTGCGGCTATTAAAGCTTCTTCATAATCGAGTGCTTTTGTAAGGTGGCCAATGAGTGAGAAACATGAGAGTAAAACAGCAATTACCCAGGCCCTTCTTAATCCTCTCAATAAAAAAGCCGAGGTAATCAATAAACCGATACCAATGAACAACACCAATAAATTAGAGGCGTGAATTGCATTTAAAGGCAGATATTCTCTCAGCAGATTCAATCGCTGGCGACCCGGGGGGCGAACAACTGAAATAATGTTTACAAAACCCAAAACAAAAGTGAACAGCACAGGAGTTGTTCGTAAAAATAATTTTCTTCCCTTCCAGCTAAAGCTGATAAAACCCGCAATCAGCGGTAGCCAAAATTCAAATACACGATACAAAACAGTAATGGACAACGCCTGTGTCGAATTGTATCCAAATTTCTCCAGCACATAAACCATCGACAATTCAACCGCACCAAGCCCTTTCAAAAAAGGTGAAATGATCATCATTAAAACAGCGATGATATAAGCCGCAGCCGACGCGCCAAAAGATGCATGAATGCCAAGGGCCAGCATGGCAATGTAAACATGAACAATTCCGCACAGCTCCACACCAATGGAATAGAGAACTGCAAACGAAAACTGCTTTGTGTTTACTTCCGCGGTAAACATTTCATTGATGGAGGGAACAACAGACGGAAACTTCTTTTCGATCCATTGATATAATTTCTTTTTTTGTTTGATGGAACGAAATGCCCCAACCAATAAAACAATGATCAACAGCAATGCAAGCAAACCAATCCACGAACTTTTAAATTGATCGGTACTCAATACTGTGTAGAGGATGACCGGTATGCCGACAATAAATACGGTGAGCAACCCAATAAAACCAAACAATGCACTGGCGTGGTGAATCTGTGACTGATTAAAACCCTGTTTGCGAATTTGCGAAGGTGAATAGGCCAGCGCACTAACGCCTCCGGCCGGTAAAAAAACAGAAATAAAATTTCTCTTTAAAAACAATTCAACAACATGAACCCACTTCAAGGCGAGGCCAATTGCATTGAAGCTGCTTTTGTAAATACCACTTTGGAAAAAAATATAAACAGCCGTAACAAGACAGCCAGCAATCAGCCAAACATTGGAGGCATTGTGTAGTTCCGGAACAATCGCATGCAACTCTTTTCTTTCGCTGCGAAAAAAAACAATAGCGAAGAGCAACATTAAAACGGCAAGCACTTCTCTCCAGTAAGCTTTTGCTGAAAACGATTTGAATGCTGATGCGTTTGTAACGGAAACACCCTTCATAAATAAAATTTATAAGCAGTGTTTTGCCGGTTTTGTAAAAGCAAATATCCGCCTAATCGTTCTCAAAATCTATAAATGCCGTCGTCTAAAGCCGCTTAAATAATTGTTAAGCCAATTTGTTTCGACAGAAGAAAGCGGTTAGTGCTTCAAATAAATTCTTTCCAGCATTTCGTTTAGTTGAGGATGTATTTCTCTGAATTGACCCGGTTGTTCAAAAAAATATTCTGACAACACGGCGAAACATTCTACCGGGCTTGTGGCTGCATAGCTATCGATGTCAGATTCGCCTCTTCTGATCGCATCCATTGTCTGTTGCATAAGCTGTTGCCAGTCTGAAACCAGTTTTCTCGGAAGCAACAATTCCGGAACGCCATCTAGTGTTCCATCCATCTTATCGATTAAATGAACAAATTCGTGAACCGCAGTATTACGGTTGCTGCCGCTGTTGATAAAGCCCTGCCTCAACTCCCATTTTGACAGGATCATTACGTTTTGCATAGCTCCCGTTCCTACCATTCCTGAAACAGTCCGGTTATGGCCGTGCTGTTCAAATTCCATCGTAAAGTTGCCGGGATAGACCAATACTTCCCGAAGATCAATATATTCCCAATCCGGGATGGAAAACGTTGGAATAACAGCAGCGGCTCCAATTAAGACCTTGTCCAAATCTTCGACTTCAGCATTGGCGCCCGTAATTCTTGTGGCAGATAGAAACTTTTCAAATTTTTGCTCAAACTGTTTTTTGTCTTCATCATTTAGCCTTGAGTAAAAAGCTACATAGTCAAGCAAGAGGTCGCGGTAGTTTTCGGGCCAAGAAAAAACATCCTTCCGCCTGGGTTGAAAAACAAATAAAATGATCAGGATGATGACCAATAAGGAAAAGAAAATCTGGAGCACTACTATCATCGTAGAATGAAGTTAACCAAAGAAAACCTTTGCGGATCACCGTTACCCAAAAAGAGGAATTTGCACAAACAGCATGAAACGCCGGGAATAATTTTCTGACCTTAATAAAAAAGCAGCCCCCAGGAATGAGGGCCGCAAGGCGTTATGAGGTATTATACCAACACGGTATAATAAAATGATGGATCGTGATTTGTGAGCTAAAGTTATTAACTAAAAAAATTAATTGCAACTACAGGGTCACCTGGTAGCGGGGATAGAAATGAACCGCCGTATCGAGACCCTTGCTTTCCAAAAGTTTGCAGTAAACGTCAATCAGTTTTCTGCGCTTGCTTTCATTTGAGCCGCCGGCAATTAAAGGATTGAGCATGTATTCGTTCTGTTCAACAGCATGCATTGTGTTTTTGCGAACGAGGCTTCTTACTGCCTGTAAAATTGTTTTGTCGGTCTCGTCTTCCTCGCCAAAGAGGCGACAGAATACAGCAAAGCGGCGCATCATTTCATTATCAATAACAAAGCGGCAAGTATCGTTATTCAGCTCATAAAAAATAATATAGAGAAATAGTTTTCTTGAAAGCCCGTATAAATGAAAAGCATAAGCTACAAATTCAGGATGAACAGCTACTTTGGTGCGCGCAGTATAGTCCTGCAGACCAAGCAAAGCAAAAACCGATTGATTTGCTTTATCAACCCGCCGGATCATCTTACGGGTTTTAGTGTTGGGGGCTTTTGCCGTATGCTCAAGAAATGACCTATGGCCGATACGGCTGTTTACACCGCTTTCTGTTAACTGCTTATTTGAAACGCTTGAAGTTTTCATAACACAACGTGGTTCGCTTTAATGGCAGGATCAATTTTTTAAGGATGATGGAAAAGGAATGCGCTGAGTGGTTTTCAAATATAGCAAATGGGAAATTATCGCGAACAATTTAAAAAAATAGGGGTCGGGTGGAAACCCGACCCCGGCGCCAAAGCAATGACGCCATGAGAAATAATTTATGAACGAACTGAAGAATCAAAACAACCGTTGATCGTTTTGACACAAGAAGCAAGGTTCGGAAAAATGCGGGCAATTACAATGGCAACTAATAAAAATCTAACGTTATTTAACTATCGCCTGTTAAAAGGCGAACTTCTTCCCTGAAGGAAGCGCCCGGCGGCTCTTGTGCAACTTATTTGTTAGCTTTATACCACATCTGCATGTTTCCGATTTTTTTCCATTGAAAAACGCTTTCTCTACCCGTGATTGCTTCAGCCAAGTTTCATTCTTAACTTTAAATAGATCAAAACATGAAGCAAAAATTTTCTTTAACCCTTTTGGCGTTGGCGGCTTGCGCCTTTTCATTCACGTCATGTAAAAAGGAAGTTTCAGACACCGCAAAGCCAGCTGTTTTATCGGAGCAGAAAGCAAACCAGGATGAGAAAACAAACAATTTTTACGGTCCCGAAGTAAGCTTTGGCGGCGGTAAGGTTCGTTCCTTTGTAACCCTTACTCACACCGGCGTTCCAATCGAATTGGGCGTGGAAATCTCTGCCAGTGCTTTTGCCGGGTTGAGTACCCAGCCGGGTGAATACAGCTACATTGTTCCCCTGCATCAAAAAGCGAGAGCCGCAACTCCGTTTGACCACATTGAAGTGGATTGGAATCCTTACGGGCATCCGCCTCCCGGCATTTATGATGTGCCGCATTTTGATTTTCATTTTTACAAAATATCGCTGGACCAGCAAATGGCTATACCGGAGTATTCGCCGGCAACAGCAAGCATGTTTGATGCACCTCCGCCAACCGGTTACCTGCCCGCAGGCTATATACCGGGTCCCGGAGGCGTGGCTCAAATGGGTAAACACTGGCTTGATGTGTTATCCCCTGAATTCAACGGCGGAATGTTTACACGAACATTCATCTACGGAACCTATAATGGGGCCGTAACCTTTGATGAGCCCATGATAACAAAGGCCTATATCGAAAACACTGTTAGCAGCAGCACAAACTTCAGGCAGCCGCAATATTTTTCTCCCAACAATACGTATTACCCGACAAAATATAATGTGTACACTGATGCTAAAACGGGTGATCATTACATTAGCCTGAGTGGGTTTGTGTGGAGATAAACGTTGTGAATTTATAAGATAACAAAACCTTTAATGCCCTTGTGAACGAGGGCATTTTCTTTGAAGCAAAATGCGATCAATAAAACAAAAGACTAAAGAACTACCGAAGGAGTTAAATTCGATATACAAATAGCATTGCTATGATTAAGTCTTTAATAACAACTTCCGTTTTATTGCTTATAAGCCTTGTGGTATTGGCAGGCCCCGGCACCGATTCTGCTTTCACCGAAACGCCACTTGTTTTGCACACAGCCAATGGCGATATTTTTGGAACACTTACGCTGCCAAAAAATTTCACGAAAGGACAGGTAGCATTGATCATAGCAGGCTCTGGTCCTACAGACAGAAACGGCAATAACCCGTTAATGAAAAACGAATCACTGAAGCTCCTTGCCTATGGTTTGGCGGCAAACAGTATTGCTTCACTGCGCTATGACAAAAGAGGAATTGCGGAAAGCAAAAATGCAGCAAAGACCGAAGCCGACCTGCGGTTTGAAGATTATATCAACGACGCAAAGGACTGGATCCGTCTGTTAAAAAAAGACAACCGGTTTTCCAAAGTGGTGGTGATCGGGCACAGTGAAGGTTCATTGATTGGAATGGTAGCCGCAAACCAACTTGCAGATGCTTATGTGTCCGTTGCGGGAGCAGGAAGATCGGCAGATAAAGTATTAAAAGAACAACTGGAGAAACAGCCACAGAAGATAAAGGACCTTTCCTTTCCTGTTATTGATAGTCTTGTACTGGGAAAAACAGTTTCGAACGTGGACCCCATGCTTTTTTCTCTGTTCCGGCCCAGCGTGCAGCCCTATATCATTTCCTGGTTTCGCTACGATCCACAAATGGAAATAAGGAAGCTCGGTATTCCTGTTTTAATTGTGCAGGGCACAAACGATATACAGGTTTCAACCGAAGATGCGCAGTTGCTGGCAAAGGCTAACGGTCATGCACAACTCGTTTTGGTGGAAGGCATGAATCACATATTTAAGAACGTTGAAGGAGACAGAAACTCGAACATTGCAACGTATAGCAACCCCTCTTTACCGGTAAGTGAAAAATTGGTTAGCAGCATTGTAAGTTTTATGAAAACACTGAAGCCATAACAGGGTTCAACATTGCCCTGTTTTGTTTTTTAGGGCGCCTGCACTTAAAAACAAAGCAACCCGCTTTTATAAAACTCGTATTCACTGATAAAGCATTTATGAATACGAAACACATCAAAAGAGGCTTGCTGCTTCTTGTCTGCAGCAGCCTTTTTGTTTTATCCTGCAACAAGGGAAGTGGTGGCAGCACTTATGGTTCTAACAATGGCGGTGGCACTACACCTTCTTCGGGCAACACCATCAGCATTTATAATATGCTGTTTGGTACGGGCAGCCTCACGGTTAAGGCAGGAACAACCGTTACCTGGACCAACGGCGACAACATGACCCACACAGTTACTGCCGATGATGGAAGCTTTGCCAGCGGCGATTTAAAGTATGGCGGCACCTATAGCCATACCTTCAGCACCACCGGTACCTTCCCTTATCATTGTACCTATCATTCAGGCATGACGGCAACAATTGTGGTGAATTGAACGGGTTTTTAGCGGGGTTTCACATTCAATAAAAACAAAATAGCTTGCAGAAATATAAATCCGTTTGTATTTTGTTTCGGTGAGTACCCTATATGTAAAAGCCACGCTGCATTTTCCCGGCCGCGATTTGCTCTGGTTATTCAGAGAACAAACCGAAGGTTTTAATCTGCACTTAAGTCCAAAACAAAACACGTTAACAGGAATGTTCTTAGAAAAAGAACTCGAACTGGCGGTTAAGCTATTCAAGGCTAGCTATACTGAAGCCGGCCGCTTCCTGCTTAACTACAATGCGCCGAAAAGCAAGGAGCCTTCAGCGGAACAAAATCTCAGGAGGGACTCTGCTTAATTCTAAGGAGGTGTTGAGTTGTGCATACTAAGCATAATAAATACCGCAACTATCGAAAGTATTGCAATAAATTTTTATTTTGGGCAGGCTTATGCCACTACTGCTTTTGAAGAATTTTGCATTTCTAAGATTTTGCTTGTTCTTGTTCCTGTCTTTTGCCGTACTCACAGTTAATGCCAACACTTTTACGGTTACTTCCAACGCCGACAACGGTCCGGGAAGCCTGAGAGACGCTATTACCCTTGCCAACGCTAACGGAACAGCTACCACAGATTCAATTGTCTTTGCCATAGCAGACGTCACCGTTGCGGGTCGCACAATTTCTTTGCTCACCGAACTGCCTTACCTGAGCTCAAACCTTGTTATTGATGGAACCACCGAAAACGCTCCCGTTATCGGCGTTAGCGACGCAAAAATTGCTATAAGGCAAGCTGTTGTCGTTTCTTATGTATTTGCTATTACAGATGTGCAGAATATAAAGATTTACGGAATTCATTTTCACGACATTAGCGGAGGCTTTGGGTCCAGCGTGGCAATTGCTCTCCATAATGCCAGTGCAATTGCTATTGGCGCACCTGGTCGCGGCAATTATTTTACCAACGTGCAAATGCCTTTAGGCGACCTTACACTCACTTATGGAGGCCCCGGCTTTTCATCCGATATTTCCTTTCAAAGCAATATTGTCAACCTTACCGAGGACGGGTCGGCAATTGCTTATTACGGCGGAGCCCTGTCTTTAACCAATGTAAAAAACCTTACGATAGGCGGCGACCAGGATAAGGAAGGAAACTTTATCGTAGGCAGTAATAGCGGATACAGTATTTATTTGCATACCGATACTTTCGCTCAGCTCAACTTCGGTTATACAAAATTGTTAAACAACAAATTCGGCTGCGATTTTACCCAAACAAAACGATTGTATGCGGGAACCGTTTTTTTTGATCATAATGAATATTCCTGGTATGGTGCTTTAGATACCACAGATGTAATCATCAAGGGCAATAGTTATGATTTCGCTCCGCAGGGATCTAGTAGCGGCGGTGTTGTCAGCATCGATCTTCAGCCCTTCGTAATTATTGACAGCAAAAAAGGCTTTATAGATATTAAAAGCAATAAGATCAACCAGCTTACACCATCAGGGGCTCTTCTTTTCTATACGAACCTCAACATGGCTTTCAGCATTTTCAATTGTGACAATGGCATCATTGGAGGACCTAGTGCCGGCGACACCAACTACATTGCAGGCTGCTTTGGACCCGGTGTTAACCTCAGGGAAAATAAGAACTTTACCATCAGCAAAAACTCTTTTTGGTGCAATTATAAAGGGATAACTGCTCAGTCAAGCAGGGTGACTATCCCAAAAACCAATATCAAATCCATCACCGACTATACTATTTCCGGCACCTCTTCTGTACCCAATTGCACGATGGAGTTCTTTTTGAATAAGTCTGGCTGTTCCGATTGCCAGAATGGTAAAACCTATCTCGGTTCGGTACATTCCGACGGCTCCGGTAACTGGTCTTTCACATCCTCCGTTTTGCTGGATGGACCTGTTACTGCAACTGCCACCACTACGGCTGGTGTTACAGGCGAGTTTGCCCATCCTGAATATGAGCAAATCCCCGATTACCGGGAAAAGTATCCAAGCTGTAATGCAAACAATGGTTATATACACGGCATAAAGTATGTTGCCGGAACCCGCTACTACTGGGTGTGGATGCCTAGTGGCGGCGGCATGGATACTTTGTTTACGGAAGACATTGACAATGCAGGCGCCGGCTGGTATAAGTTTGTAGTGGAACAAGGGCCTTATTGTTCCGTGGCCTACCAGGTGTATTTGCCCGACAACTCGCCCAAGATCTCGGACTATAACAAATCCATTACCCAGCCCTCCTGCGGCTTAAACAATGGAAACATCCGGAACCTCTATTTAAAAGGCTCCTTCAATAAAGTTTACTGGGAAGACGCCTCAGGTGCCATTGTGGGGAGTTCGCCCGATCTGAATAATGTTGGTGCAGGGCAATATAAACTCGTAATTATTGACACGGTTAACGGCTGCGGAGATTCCACCCTGTTCTATACCCTTGCCAACCAATCGGGGCCATCGCTTGACTTGGGTGCAGTAAGCATCACCGCAGCGGTATGCAATCAAAATGGCGCAATAACAGGCATCAAAGCCAACAATGTTACAGGCTACGCCTTTGTGCAGTGGATAGACAGCTTGGGCCGACCCGTTGGCAACGCATACGATCTTAAAGGGGTGCCTTCCGGTAAATACCGCTTCAAATTCAAGGACAGCGGTGGCTGCGATACCATTACCACAAATTATTTTATTGTGCCCGACAAGGGCAGCATCAGCCTCGATACAGCCGGGATGCTGGTAACAGCAAGCAAATGTTCGGGCCCTTCGGGAACCATTCAAAATATTAAGGTCACAGGAGCCGATCAATATCAATGGAAAAGCCTCGCTTCCAACAATGTGGTTTCTTCCGCTGCCAATGCCTATGACCTTGCTGCTGGTAATTACCAGCTCACTGCCACCAATAGTTTTGGTTGTTCAGCAACTTCGCCTGTCTATGCCGTTCCCCAGTCCGCCTTTGCTGCTATTGGCGTAACAAGTACTACTGCCCGCGGCGATTTCTGCAACCAGCACAACGGGCAGGTCAAAATCCTTTCCTTCAACAAGGATACTTCGCACTACAGGTTTTGGTGGGTGGACAGTACAACACAGCAAACAATTGGCACTGCAACGCAACTTTATAATTTGGCTGCAGGAACTTACCAGCTTTTCGCAAGTGATAGCAATCAATGCCAGAAAATGATCTATTTCGTTCGCATCGGGGGCAGTCCTCCTCCAGTTTTTAACCTCGCCGGGGTAGGTATCACCAACGACCAGTGCAACTTGTCTCTCGGTAGTATTAGCTCGGTGCAGGTATCAGGGCTTGTTGGTCCCACAAACTACACATGGCTTGATCAAAACAATCAACCTGTAGGAAATAGCGCCGATCTTAAAAATATTGGGCAAGGCACGTATACTTTAAAGATCACTGATGCGGGCGTTTGCACCGTCCAGTCACCGCCTTTCGTTGTAACTAACACCGACCAGGCCCTCCCGGCACCGTCTTATGAGAACATAATGGTGCCGCGTTACTCCGGCACCACCATTACCCCCCGTTCTACAGAACCGGGGAGCTATACTCTTGTTTCCAATGGCATCCAGGTTCAACAAAACAATACGGGCATATTTACAATTAATAACATAACAGCCGACACCAGTTTTAGCATTCGAAGAAGTTATGGCAGCTGCACCAGCCCTGCCACACAGGTAAGCATCAAGGTGGTTGACAAATCTTATTTCGCCATTCCTTCTGCTTTTTCTCCCAATGGCGATGGCCTGAATGACCAGTTAAATGTGAAAGTGATAGGCTACATCAATCTTTCTTATTTCCGCATCTACAATCGCTGGGGACAACTGATTTTTGAAACCCATCAGCTTAACAGTGGATGGAACGGAACAGTAAACGGAACACTGCAGGGTACAGGAACTTATGTTTGGATTGCTGAAGGAAAGGATATAAAAGGCAATACGGTATCGGACCGTGGGACTTTCGTGCTGATACGGTAGCAGATAAGCAATAAATGCATATCGGATGACCGCTTTGGTTAGCGCCCCCCTCAAACAAAAAAGCCACTCTTTGCAGAATGGCTTTGTTATAAGTACGGGAACCTGTCCCGGCGCTAATAGTAACCTGGCAGTCCCGCTGTTCATCCCATCTTCCAGTTTAGTGGGTCCGCTTCACTATCATATTTCATTTTATTTCGCAAGGTCAAACCTGTCAAGGTTCATTACTTTATTCCACGCCCCAACAAAATCCTTTACAAATTTTTCTGCTCCATCTGCGCTTGCGTAAACTTCAGCAATTGCTCTTAACTCGGCGTTGGAACCAAATACAAGGTCGGCACGGGTAGCCGTCCAAGCGGGTTTGCCGGTAGCGCGGTCATAGCCCTGGTACAATTCCTTGTCATCGGACGCTGCCTTCCACGCTGTTCTCATATCCAGCAGGTTTAAAAAGAAATCGTTGGTGAGCCTTCCCGGCGTTTTAGTGAATACGCCATGCGCGGAGCCATCAAAATTGGTATTGAGCACACGCATGCCACCAAGAAGAACTGTAAGTTCGGGTGCAGTAAGCGTAAGCAACTGCGCTTTGTCTATCAGTAAGGCCTCGGTTGAAACGTCGCTTTTTGCACCGCGGTAATTGCGGAAGCCATCGGCACGGGGTTCAAGATAGGCCATGGATTCAACATCGGTTTGCTCCTGTGAAGCATCGGTGCGACCCGGAGTAAACGGAACCGGAACTGTATAACCTGCATCCTTAGCTGCTTTTTCAATACCAGCGCAACCACCCAACACAATGAGGTCGGCAAGTGATATTTTTTTACCACCTGCAGCGGCATCGTTAAACGCTTTTTGAATAGCGGCCAGTGCATCCAATACCTTGCGCAACTGGGCAGGATTATTAACCGCCCAATCTTTTTGAGGGGCAAGCCGGACGCGGGCACCATTGGCACCACCGCGAAAGTCAGAGCCGCGGAAGGTTGAAGCGGACGCCCACGCTGTTGTGACCAATTCAGAAACGGTTAAGCCCGAACCAAGGATTTTTTGTTTCAGTGCTGCTATGTCGTTTGAATCTACCAGTGGGTGATCAACCGCAGGAACGGGATCTTGCCACAACAGGTCTTCCTTTGGAACTTCAGGACCCAGATAGCGGGCTTTGGGGCCCATGTCGCGGTGCGTGAGCTTGAACCATGCACGGGCAAAGGCGTCAGCAAAAGCATCGGGATTTTCGAGGAAACGCCTTGAAATTTTTTCATAGTCAGGATCTACCCTTAACGCCAGGTCTGTAGTGAGCATAGTAGGCTTGTGGCGTTTTGATTTGTCGTAGGCATCAGGAATGATTTCGTCTGCGTCCTTAGCAACCCACTGGTGGGCTCCGCCGGGACTTTTGGTAAGTTCCCACTCAAAGCCAAAGAGGTTTTCGAAAAAATTATTGGTCCATCTGGTGGGGGTTTTAGTCCAGATAACTTCCAGGCCGCTGGTGATGGTGTCGGGACCTTTGCCTGAGCCAAAATTATTGCTCCAACCAAAGCCTTGCAACTCGAGGCCTGCAGCTTCCGGTTCCTTACCTACATGATCGGAAGAGGCGGCGCCATGGGTTTTGCCAAAGCTGTGACCACCGGCAATGAGGGCAACGGTTTCTTCATCGTCCATAGCCATGCGGCCGAAAGTGACGCGGATATCTCTTGCTGCGGCAAGAGGATCGGGGTTGCCGTCGGGCCCTTCGGGGTTCACATAAATCAGTCCCATGTGGGCTGCGGCAAGGGGTGTCTCAAGGCCACGGGAATGGATGTCCCCATCGGCTTTTTCATCGGAGTTCAATACACCATGTTCAGCAAGACCGGGCTTACCCTGGGGATAACGTTTGTCATTACCAAGCCAGGTAGTTTCGGAGCCCCAGTATACATCTTCTTCGGCCTCCCATGTATCAGCGCGGCCGCCTGCAAAGCCAAAAGTTTTAAAGCCCATGGATTCCAGGGCCACGTTGCCGGCAAGAACCATCAGGTCTGCCCAGGAAATGTTGCGGCCATATTTCTGTTTGATGGGCCATAGCAGGCGCCTTGCTTTGTCAAGGCTTACATTGTCGGGCCAGCTATTGAGGGGAGCAAAACGCTGCTGCCCGCCTCCTGCGCCTCCCCTGCCATCGTACACGCGGTAAGTGCCCGCGCTGTGCCATGCCATACGGATGAACAGCGGCCCGTAGTGACCAAAATCTGCCGGCCACCATTCCTGCGAATCCGTCATTAATGCACTGAGGTCTGCCTTTACAGCTGCGAGATCCAAGGTCTTAAATGCTTCTGCATAATTAAAGCCTCCATCCATTGGGTTTGAAAGCGATGAATGCTGTCGAAGGATGTTCAGTTTTAATTGGTTGGGCCACCAGTCGCGGTTTTTAGTACCCCCGCCCCCAACATTTTGTTTGGAGCTGGTATTGTGATAGGGACATTTGCCGGTTTCATTTGTTTCCATAAAATTTATAAGAAGTTTATTGAAAAGATTTATATCGATTCCTGCGCAAAGCTATAACAGCTGAGGATAGATTAAGTTGATAAAATCAGGATTTTATGAGCGGTGTGTGAAGGGATGCAAAGCAAATAAAACTTACAGAGCGTAATTAATTCTTTTGTCATCTCTCAACAGAAGCAAAAACCTTTCTTAGAGCAAAAACAGTCACAAACATTAATGCAAAGCAGGCAGCAAGTATCCATGTAGCGGCAGTTTTGTTAAACGGCTGTGTGGTGGTTGCCGCATTTATCATTTCAAAGCTGATGTTTGCTCCCCAGTGCATGCCGAGCGTAAGCCACAAGGATTTTGTGTAGCACAATGCCCACGCGAGTGCAAGTCCTAAAACAAAAAGGTAAGAAAGTACGTCAATGCCTTCGCCTAAACGCCATATATGGTTAAGCACATAAAACAGGGACGACACCAAAATGAGAGTCCACGGCTTCAGAATATTCTTCAGGTGGCCGTATAGATAGCCCCTGGTAAGAATGTCTTCTGCTATTGAGGGAAAGAAGGTCATCAACAGCGTCAGTGGCAGGAGTTGTGCTATTGCTGAAAAGTTTTTTAGAGAGAGCAGTTTTTCATAGCCTGCCTTCACTGTTATCCATTCTGATAAAAGGAAGAAGGAAATGCCGGTCAACAGGCCAAACAAAAGGTTTTTGATCCAGCCTTTATTTAGCGATAAACCATAACCACCCAATCCCCTCCATCCCTGAAGGCGTGCTATAAAAAAAGCAACTACTAAAAAACCGATTTTAAAAACGGCAGCAATCCATAGTGCTGAAAAGAATTCAGGAAAATGATAAATGACAAAAAGCGTAAGCAGCCCGGAAAAAAAAGAAAGCCATTTTGGTTGCATGGAGAAAAATTACAAAAGAATTTATTTGTACAAAAAAGCGGTGATGCGTTTTTCGGATTGAAGCTGTCTCACGGTGCAAGGTAAACGCAGCGGCGAAGGTAAAATAAATTGAATGCTGAAATACTGAAACAACATCAGTGCAGGGTTCAGCATGACTGCTTCCACGATTTTTTAATTTTTGCCGTCGGCTTGTGATCAGTAGCTAAGTTCAGCTTCTTTTTGATTTGCTGACACGGGTTTCCTGTTGGCGGCAAGCTTCATTTTTTTATGCCAGAAAATATAGGACAGGATGCCGGGTACAAACCATGCAAGCAGGGTAAGCATCAGGGGGTCGAAGTGTTTGGCTACAGCAAGGCCTGAATAAACAGCGGCGATCAAATCAAAAAACAAACCTGCATAGGCCCATTCTTTTATTCTACCAAAACCCGGAATCAAAATGACAACGACCCCCATTAATTTAGCCCAGCCTGTAAAGGGAATAAAATATTCGGGATAGCCAAGCATGCCGTGAATCAGCTTGATAGAATCCTGGGTCACAAGTATGCTTTCCCAAGAGGAAAACAACATTAATGCACTAAACAGGAGGGTGAAAACCCAATAGAGTGTGTAGATGGTTTTTGGTTTCATTGTTCGTTCTTTTTTTGTGAGGCAATGGAGGCTGCCGAATAATATTGATTGTAAGGCTGCCGCCAAACAAAGATTAAATCAATTGTCGAGCTTTCCAATGTGCAAATACTTCAATTTGAAAGTTTGGCCAGGTCAAAAGAATTCTTTCTTCTTGTTCTCCCCTGCCCTGCATGCCTGTTTTGGAAAATGAAAAGTTGAAATAAACAGAACTGCTTGAACGACCGAAAGATTTGCGATAATTGCATAGCACCATTATTGCTCATTCATATCTTCGGTTATGCTGCAAAATAAATGAACGGTTATGAAACCAATTGTACTTCCTTTTTACGTCAGGCTGGGCTTTGTTTTAATCATCATGATTGCCTTGGGCTATCTCGCTGTTTTGGGTAAGGAAATTCTTTCGCCCCTGCTCTTTTCGTTTTTATTTTCCATCCTGCTTTTACCGCTGGCCAATTTTTTTGAGCGCAGGTTGAACTGGCCGAGGGCAGTCGCCGCCATCGTTTCTGTGGTGCTGCTTCTTTCCGCCGCCAGCCTTGTCATTTATTTAATAGGCGCTCAGGTATCAAACCTTTCCGGCGAATGGCCCCTGCTTAAAACACAGGTGGGCAATCTGTTTCACAACGTCCAGTTATGGCTTCAATCTACTTTCCATGTAAACATGGCAAAGCAATCAACCTATATCAATCAAATCACCCAAAAAACACTCAGCTCCAGTGCTTCACTGGTCGGCGAAACGGTGTTTTCCCTGTCGGCCATTTTTTTACTGCTTGTGTTCATGCTCATCTACACCTGTTTTCTTTTAATATACAGGCGGCTTCTTATGCGGTTTATTGTAACTGCATTCACCGAGCAATACATCGATATCATTTACGACATTACTGCACAAATCAAATTCATCATCCGAAAATATATCACGGGACTGTTTCTCGAAATGGCCGTTATTGCTGCAATAGCCTGCACGGTGTTTGCTCTTCTTGGAATTAAATATGTTTTTTTGCTCGGCCTGTTGGTGGGAGTGCTTAACCTCATACCTTACTTGGGAATTTTCACAGCACTTTTGATAAGCGCAGGAATCACATTTGCCACATTGGATGGACAGCACGCTTTGTATGTGGTTCTAACGGTGATAGGCATCCATTTATTCGACAGTAATTTTTTGATGCCGAAAATCGTAGGTTCGCAGGTAAGGCTAAATCCCTTAATTGTTATTTTGGGCGTGGTAACAGGAGAGATGCTTTGGGGCATCCCGGGAATGTTTTTGGCGATTCCTTACCTCGCCATTGCCAAGGTCATCTTCGACCGTGTTCCCCATTTGCGGGCATGGGGCATTTTACTTGGTGAAGAGGAAAATCCGCCAAAAAAAGTAAGAAGAATGATAAGGAAGGTTAAGAACAAGCAAAATGGTTGAATCCCTAGCATTGCAATAAAAGTTCTAAAACTTCCTGCTCACAGATTTCATCTCCATCCACAGTCACGGTCAATCCATTGCTTTCTTCTCCGCGGTTCCAGACCCGTTTCAGCCCGGTAAAGCCCATGTCAAAAACCGTCATGCTAGTGCCGCTTGTCACCGTTTTAGAATTTTATAACACAGATCCCTGGCTATTTTTAAAGCAAAAGAAGAACAATGAAAAGCATCGTCACTGTTTTTGTTTTGATCCTATCTCTGAACTCTCGCGGCCAAACCAATGAAGCATTTGCGCCAAAGCCGTCCGGACCTTTTGCTGTAGGCTTCAGAACAATGGAATGGGTGGATTCTTCAAGGCCTGAACCTACCGGTTCGGCGCAGTTCAGAACACTGCCTGTGGTTATTTGGTATCCTGCCCAAAAAAGCAAAGTTGAAGAAGCGCAAAATATTTTACCGGGTAGCTGGAGAAAAGAACAGGTGAAATTTTTCAATAAAAAACTGGGTGAAAGCGCCTCGGCTTTTTTGAATCAGCTCAAAACATGGTCGGTAAGCGGAGCGGCTGTTGCCGGGGTAGCGGAAAAGTGGCCGGTGCTGGTGTTTGGACCCGGGCTTACATGGACGCCTGCCGAATACAGCTCGCTCATTGAAGAAATTGTAAGCAACGGCTATATAGTAGTAGCTTATGTGCCTACGGGTTTTGCGGGAGTCACTCAATTAATGAACGGCAAAATAGTAGGCGGATCATTGGATGTGCCGCAACAGGACATTCTTTTTAAGGATGCCATATTTGTAGAAACTCATTTGGCATGGCTTCAAAACGGCTGGCTTAAAGAGCATATTGATATTCACAACGTGGGCGTTTTTGGACATTCTCTCGGTGGGGCTGCCGCCTTGGTTTCAGCAGCTAAGGACAGTTCGGTAAAAGCGGTCGTGGATCTTGACGGGGACCTGATGGGTTCTGCATTGGCCGACAAAGTTTCTCAACCTTCTTTGTTTTTATGCCACGATGAAAGAAATTCTATTGCAAAGGCGGAAAAGAAAATGGAAAAAGAGGGAAGGGAAAGAAGTGAATACCGAAGGCATTCCGATTGGGTAAAAGCCACTGATGATGCAGAAATCTCATTGCGGCTACGCATAACTGACATAGAGCATTTAAACTTTACCAATCTTGGTTTAATTCCTCAATCGGGCATGACCGGTAGTGAACGTAAAAACAAATTGGGTGAGGCCGAAGGCATTAGTTCATTGAAGCTGATCGCAGATATTACAAGGCAGTTTTTTGATTATTGTTTAAAGCATGCATCCTTCTATACAATGTTTACCCTGGAACAAAAATATCCAAAGGTGCAAGCCTTATTATGGAAAGGTCTTCCCGGTTATTAAGCCGGGGAAGGAAAATCCTTTTAAGTCTGCAAAGGGTTTTTTAGGAGGGCCAGGGCTTTGGTTGCAACCGTTTTACTAATTTCTTTTCTCTTACAGAACGCAAGTTCGTTAACTGCTGATTTTGGCGCCGTATTTTGTTTGCGCTGCTTCCAGGTCTGTCGCCTCACTGTTATACGTAAGCGAACAGGTTGAATCGATAACATCAACATAATTCACCGTAAACTGTCTTACAAAATCATATAAGGAATCCAGCGAAGGGAAGACCAATGTAATTTCTTTTGTCATAAAATATTTTTAGTAGCAATGAATACAAGCGCGTGTTAAAGCAGAAGCATAAAGGATTACACGAGTGAGATCAATTACCGGAAAAAGCAACCACTTCCTCGGCGATCATTTCTTCAATCACTTCATTTGACTGGAACAAGATAGCTGTCGGCTTGGTTAGGCGATAGGCTTTCTCTTCCTCTCCATTTACAGAAACCTTCAGCTCCAAACAAACATCCGTATGCCCATCCTGGCTTTTGTTGTTTTTGAAAACATAGACGCCATCGTATTGATTGTGATCGCGGTTAAAATGAAATTGTTTGGATAAATTGATGATCATGTCGCGTATTTCACACAAGGTAGACTTGTTGCGGCTATAGTACGGAAGTTTCTTTTGCCGCTTCCAACGGTCGCTTACCCGGTTCATACCAAAGAGATGGTGTAAAAACTGCACATTACGTCTGTGAGACAACACCAATGTAAATCTGTTTTTGGCCATGGCGCTGAGCGGATCCACGTAACCAATATTTCCTACTGTTTTATAATTTTTATCGTGGTTCCTGCGGTTTGAAGTTGAATAAAATACATTCCTTTAGGCACAGCAGAAAGATTAATCTGGTTCTCATTTGTTCCCCTCCGCAATATCATCTCCTGTTTGAAAACCGTTGCACCCGCTGAATTAATGATGGTCAGCGTTTCTGTTAAAACAGTTGTCGCATCTATTCGGACGATGACATCCCCGGTTGTTGGATTGGGCCAAACAGAAGCTTGTTGCACGAGATTACCCATTTCTACCGCGATTGTTTTTGAATAGGCTACCGAACCGTCGTTGTCAACCATTTTAAGACGATAGAAGTTGCGGCCTGGCAAAGGATGTTCATCAATTAATTCGTAGTGATGGCTGGCATTTGCACTAACCGTTTGCAGGGCGCTGAAGTTCGTTGCACCGCCAGATCGTTCAACAATGAAATGAGAGAAATTAGTTTCAAGAGAAGATGACCAATCGAGGCGAACCTCGTTGTTTTGTTTTTGTCCTTCGAAAGAGGTCAGGATGATTGGCAGTATGCCTCCGGGTGGAGAAAAGGAAGAGATGGAGAGGGTTGCGGTCCCTTCAAGATTATCAATTGCCCGTACCCTGAAGCCAATTGTGGTTCCGGCGGTGACAGAAGTAGAAAATGTTCCGGACTGATCAACCGTTCCCACATCATTTGTAAGCTGGTTGAAGCTTCCATTGATGATAACTCCGGCCGGATCCCAGCTTGGGTCAGCAGCCTGGTCGTTCGTATGATATGACCAGTTAAAGCTGAAGACGCCGGTGGCCAATGCTGTTATGGTGTAGTCTACATCCATATTGGTGGCAGAAGTCCCATCGCTGCCGGTTAATGTAATGGAGTTGGGAGCACCGGTAGCGTTTACAGAGCCATTAGAACCCGGTGTAAGGTAGGTGGACCAATGGGAAGGCGCATAGCCTTTGCTGAATTGTGCGTTTGAATAGAGGCAAAAAATAAGAAAGCAGAACGAGTAAAAAGTTCTCATGGATGATTGGTTTTTGTTCAAAAAGTTTTGGCTTTGCGTTTGGAGGGGGCAGGTTGCGTAGATGGCGACGGGGCTGCAAAGGTGAAGGATTGACAGATAAAGCGCAATAGGTGTTTACTCTAAAACTGACAGGATAAAAAACAACAATGGATTTATAAAAACAAACCCTTGTCCTTCTTTGAAGAATAAAGGAAGCAGTTAGAAAATCAGGCTTGCTGATTATCCTCGCTTGTCATGGGGAATACGGCAATCAATTCGCATCCCATGCCCGGCTCACTGTTTACCACCAGTCTTCCGTTCAGGTTTTCTGCCCTGCTGATCATGTTCGAAATACCAATGCCGCTACGTTTGCGGTTGGTGTCGAATCCTCGGCCGTTGTCAATAATGTTTAATGTTAGATTGACAGAGTCAAACAGGAACCCCAACTCAACTTTAGACGCCTGGCTATGCTTCAGGATGTTGGTAAATTGTTCCTGCAAAATCCTGTAAATACCAAGATGCAAATCTTCCGAAACGTCAATGTTTTCAATTGCCGAGATATTGGTTTTTACAGATTCAAATTTTTCGGTAACACGGATTGCTTCTACCAGTTCGCTTACGGTGTCGCTAAGTTTTGTGTTGCCAAGCGTAGGCGCGGAAAGCTGTTTTGATAGCGAGCGGATAGACTGGATGGATTCCTGCAACAGCCTGGATGAACGCAAAGCAAGATCTTTTTGCAAATCCGTTCCTGAGGCGATCAGCTCCTGGTAAAGCTTTACTGTGGTCAGCACCTGGTTTACCCCATCGTGCAGTTCCCTGCCCACCAACGAACGTTCGTGTTCCTGCGCTTTGATCACAGCGGCTGTAATGAGTTTTTGCCTTGTGCGGGTTTGTTCTTCCAGTTTTTTTTGCAGCTGCTTTCGCACGGTGATGTTGCGTTGTATCGTAAAGTATTCATCAACCCGGCCTTCTGCGTCAAAGAAAGGCTGGCCGTAAATTTCAACCCAGTATGCCTCACCGGCCCTGGAATAATTTACTATTTCTACATGGAAAGGTTGTCCTTTTTGCATTTTCTCCCATACCCGCTGCAAGGTTTCAGGGTTGGTTTCTTTGCCATGTAAAAAATCGCCGCATGATTTGCCAAGCACCTCTTCTTTTGAGTAGCCTGTTGTTTTTTCAAAGGAGCGGTTTACCCATGTAACCCCCCCGTTGCTATTCGTAATTACGATAAGGTCTTTTGTGTTCTCAACATAGGTAGAGAGCTTACGGATCTGTTCCTCAGCATTTTTGCGGTTTGTAAAGTCGCTTTGGATAAGGAAATAGCGCTTCAGTTTTCCCTGGCTATCATACACGGGCTGCCCCTTGATATTGAACCATTTTTTTTCACCGTCCCTGGTGTAAACAATGGTTTCGTCTTCGAAACACTGGCCGTCATAGAATTTTTCTCGAAGGTTTTCTTCGATGGCTGGGCTCGAATCGCTACCACGAAGCAGATCGCTGTTGCGCTTTCCGATTGCTTCTTCGGGTAAAAAGCCTGTGAGTTTTGTAAAGCCCTGGTTTATCCAGGAAATAGTACCGTCCAGTTCAACAAAGGCAACCGCATCGCCGGTTTCCTGCGCCACCAGCGAAAGCTTGGCCAGTTCCAGTTCCGTTTTTTTACGCTCATTAGTGTCTTTAAAAAAGAGAGACAGGCCGCTTTCAAAGGGAAAAATCGTGATCTCAACCCACTTGCCTGTGCACGGGCAAATAAGCTCATCGTGAACAGGATGCCCGTTTGCCGCTGCTTTTTGTAGCAAAGGGCCGTACACTCTTACTGCTTCTTCATCATAAAGGGATGATAAGGGCTGACCTATGGCTGCTGCCGGTGCAATGCCATTGAACGCGGTTGCCGTTTCATTCCAATAGATCACACGGTAATTTTTATCAACTGCAATAAATCCCTGGTCCATGCCTTCGAGCACATTGGTGAGCCAAAGGTTTTGGTCCGTTATTCGTTGTTCGTATGATTTGCGTTCCTTCTCAATTTCTACCCTTTCGTTGATGTTGCGGAAAAACACGGACAAGCCCGTGTTTGAGGGAAAGAGCCGCACTTCAAACCAGCTATTGAAAGGGGCCACGAAGGTTTCAAATACAACAGATTGTTTTTCTTTTTGTGCTCTGTGGAAATGATCGTAAAGAGGAGTGCCAACAAGTTCGGGAAAACAATCCCAAAGCACCCTGGTAAGATAATCTTCCTTTTTTATCTGCAGGATCTGTTCGCAACTTGAATTGGTAAAAAGTATTCTCCAGTCGTTGTCAAGGGCATAAAAGCCATCGGAAATCCGCTCCATCATTTCGAGCATGTCCTTGTTTTGCTTCTTTACCTTGCGCTCAAACGCTCCCCGAAGTATCTCAATATTTTTTTCCTGGGTGATATCCCTGCCAATGCAAAACAATATTCTTTCAGAATAATCCCAGCGGCATGACCAACTGATGATAACACCCGTGCCGTCTTTTTTTATCAGGTTGTTTTCAAAGCTTGACCCTCCGCCGCGGATAAGGAAGCTGATTGCATTGAGTGTTGAATTATGATAAGTTGGGTCAACGAAATCAAGGATGCTTTTTCCTATAAGTTCCTGCGGATGATAACCCAAAATTGACAGGGACGAAGCACTGATATTTTCAAACCGGTTTTCATAATTGATTGTACATACCAGTTCAGGGCAGGAGTCGAACCAATGTTTTAGTTGTTTATAGGATGGGAACTGTCTCTCGTCAAAGAAGGCAGAGTCCGTTACGGTAGCGTTTTTCATATATAATCCGGGTGTAAAATAACCAACCTGAATTAGTTATTATATAACCGGATAGCCAATTTTATTATATAATATGAAACCCTTACCACATAGAAAGAAAACCTTTAATGCGACGGTTGTGAATATTATGGATTCATCATTTTAAAATATTCGCTGATGGTTTCATTATTGGCGGTTGCCCTTTCTGCGCTTGTACCAAAGGTTAATTCTGTTTTTCCTTCTTTCAATTGCGCAAATATGGATTCAATAAAATCGCTGACCGCAGGAAAGGCCGTATGAATTCCCTTTCCTCCCAAATCGGTGTTTAGTGCAGGTGGTATGATTTCGATTACTTCAATGTTTTTTGCTTTCAGGAGGTGCCTTAGCGAAAGAGTGAAGGAGCGCATAAATGCTTTTGTTGCACAGTAAACGGGCACTTTTGATAAGGGAACAAATGCCAGTCCCGAAGTGACATTCATAATGGTGGTTAACGATTGCAGTTTCAGAAAAAGGTCGGTTAAATGAACAGGAGCCAGTGCGTTAATGGTAATCTCATCACTCGCTTTTTGGTAAAATTGTTCATCGCCCAAATTCATCCAGTTTTGAATGCCTGCGTTATTCACAAGCACATTTAAATCGCTGTGGTTTTCACGAATCCAATTATAAAGTTCAAGGCGGTCTGCCTCTAAAGAAATATCACAGACCCTCGTTATCACATTTGGAAAGCGGTCCGCAACTTCTTTTAAAGCCTCTTGCCTTCGTCCGCAAATAATAACCTTGTTTTTTTCATTTATAAATCTTTCAGTAAGCCCGAGTCCAATGCCTGAAGCACCGCCAGTTATCAAAATTTTATTGTTTTGTAATTGCATGGTTCCGTTTTTTTAGAAGAGCGAAGTTAAGAAGCTCGCGCAGTTTCCAGGATCCGTGGTTGGGAAAGCTATTTTAATAGCAGCGGCCAGATTGGGCCTCTGTATCTTCGGCTATTGGTAGATGTGGATAATCTTCTGAATACATGGTGCAAATCAAACCCGGGAAAAATTTGGAAATGGTTCATTGCAGATCCAACTTTGATATGGATTGAAAATGTAGTCATCGCAAGAAGATTGCAGAACCAGGAGGATCGCAAGAAAATCCTGATATCAATTCAGAAAGCATCGGGTTAGTAAGTAGTATTTGCTTCGGCAGATATCAGAAACAAGCTTGGTGCTTTTCT
>Ga0207647_10000208_pt1 | contig 47976 bp, 49 predicted proteins | sample KBSCornC2_FD_184295 | JGI IMG/M metagenome (GOLD analysis project Ga0207647, IMG submission 184295) | Corn rhizosphere microbial communities from Kellogg Biological Station, Michigan, USA - C2 (SPAdes) (version 2) | ecosystem: Host-associated > Plants > Roots > Rhizosphere ... | reverse complement strand
ATTCAAACGGCAGCCGTTACAGTGAATTATTACAACCAGAACAATGAGCTTTTGGAAAAGAAGCTGGTTTATTTCAGCAATGTTGCGCCACGAACAAAAGCAACCGTTGCCGCACCTGACAGCAAGTATGCCGATCATGTGGACTTTAAACTGGCATCGGTAAGTGCAAAGGACGACCGCTATGCCAGCTATTAAAAACAAAAGCTTCTGCAAAAACAGAAGCTCTAAGGTCTTATAGGAATTGGTGGCTTAATTAGTTGTTTCAAATGTACAGGTCACAGGTTATTGGATTGACAATGTAATTTAGTTACACAAAGGGTTAACTTCCAAGACCCTCATTGCATAATGTGGGTATGGTCGAGTTATTCACATTTTTGTTTCAGCCTATTTTGCTAAGGTTTTCATACGAAAGGTAATTTATCAACATTCAGAAAATATTTTTTTGCAGAAATTACGGCACCAACTCAGTAAGTAGTTGCAATGTGCATTCTATCTGGTTCATTATCAGCAGTAGTTTACTTTCGATATAAAGTTTTTATTTAAACAGCAGCATCGCTTTTTATAACAATGGTCTTCACCAATCACATTTTATTATGCATCACTCGTTTTCATGCGTTACGGCCGTTCACTTCAAAATAATATTTAAAACTGCCATGTAGAACAAAGTCCAACTTCAATATGTCTAAAAGGTTTTTATGCAATTGCTTACACTGATCACTTGCAATTCAACCTGAACTTCAATCCTGAAGTCGGCAAAAAGAACAACACTCAAATAAAACCGTGACGATAACAATACATCAAATGAAGTGAGGATTGATGAAAAAATTACTCAGTGCGATCTATAAATATTTATTGGAACCGCTTTCCCCTGATAGATTCTTATGGTGTGCTATTTGCTTTATACGAAATGAATTTTCAAGGAATTGGATTATCACGAGGCCAGATTTCTATCTGGCCTTTAGCTTTTAAAAAAAGAAAAGGCCCGCAAAGGCCTTCGTCAATTGTTTGAATAGAAAACTTACTTCTTTTTAGTTGTGTCTTTGCGCATCATGGAATCTGCTTTGTCGAGCGCATCTTTCTTTCTTTCAGTAGTTGAGTCAATCTGATCTTTTTTCTGATCTGCTGTTGAATCAACCATTTCCTTTTTTTCTGAAGCCAGTGAATCAAGAGAATCTTTCTTCTCTCCTGTTGTGTCTGCCGAGTTGTTACAAGCTGCAAACGTACCTGCCAATGCGAAAATTAAAAAAAGCCTTTTCATGATTAAGGGTTTAATTTTAAAAAAATGGTTACTTCATTAATACTGCTTTACGCAAAAAGTAACCCTTCATTAAATGTTCTTAGCAAAGTTTTTGCCGTATGGTGCGCTTTATTTATGAATACCTTATTCCCGTTGGAGCCCAACTGGCCAGAAGGCTTTCAATACGTTGATGATTTCATTTTACCCAAGGAAGAAAATGATTTGATAAACGCTATCAGAACACATGAATTGCACAGCTTCAATTTTCACGGATATGAAGCAAAAAGGAAAACTGCCAGCTTTGGTTATGATTGGAGCTTTGACAGGCGATCTCTTTCGAAAGGAAAGGACATCCCTTCGGGTTTTAATTCTATGATGGATAAAGTCGCAAGCTTTCTTTTGTTGTCATCGCAAACATTTGCCGAATTGTTGCTTACTGAATATCCTGCAGGCTCGGTAATTAACTGGCACCGGGATGCACCTCCGTTTGATATCATCGCGGGCATATCTCTTTTATCGGATTGTACGTTTCGTTTGCGACCACACGAAAAAGCAAAACAAAGGCGCAATTCAGTCATTTCATTTCCGGTGAGGCGCCGTTCACTATACATTATCCAGGGCATTGCAAGAAGCCAATGGCAGCATAGTATCACCCCGGTGAAACAAACACGTTATTCCATTACACTGCGAACATTAAAGGGCCCGGGTCAGGATCATTAATTTTAAGAAATTACTCTTATTGCATCAATAACTGGTTTGTTCCATCTTTGAGTCCTCGTTGCTCTCCAATTCCCTGAAAAACGTTGAACATAATCAAAGGTTTGAATCTCTTCGTAAGAAGAGATTTTTTTTTGCCCGGCTTTCGCGCTAAAAAGTATAAACCATTCCCGGCATCAAATGGCCATAATTGTATTGAAGATTAAAGGTTACCGTATTCTTTTTTTGCTGAGGAGCTTTCAACTTGGCATACCGGTGATAGTTGTTTACGACCAGTCTGCCCGTTAAATAGCCCACTGCCGCCCCCGTTAGAACATCAGTTGTCCAGTGCTTGTTTTCAGTAATACGGCTAAGGCCGATTAATGTTGCAGCTGAATAAGCCAATATGGGAACCAATGGTTTATTGCGGTACTCCATTGCAAAAACGGTCGCTGCAGCAAATGCTACAGTGGTGTGGCCCGAAGGGAAAGAGCTGTTTGTTTTTTTACCGCTTGGATCCAGTGGTGTTTTATACAAAGGACCATGAAAGGTCGGCGATGCCTGGATTTTGGTTGAATCGGTTACATAAGGCCTTTGTCTTCCGCTTAGAAATTTCAAAACACTTTCAATTGCCCCACCGGTTATGTAGGCTTGTGTTGCCAATAATGTTGTTGTTTGCATCTTGTCGTTATGGAATGCGAAGCCATATGCTCCCAGGCCGCCCAGGACATAAGCTTCATAAAGACCCCCGAAATTGGTTACATACTTGCTTACATTTTCCAGCGAAGGATTATGATTTCGCAATCGCACAGCAAATTTTTGAACAGGTTTATCGGCAAGAGACAATGCCCCAAAAGCCACAGCAAATTCACCAAAATACCTCCAATCCTTTCCGTGCATATGAAAAGGTTTTGTGAAAGCCTGTTTTACATCACTTCCTAATAAAAGAAAGTAACTGGGAACCGTAAACTTTGTGGCTTCGTTGTAGGCCGTGGGCCGGGTATTATTTATCTGCTTTCCTTGTTCTGTTTTTTTACTTAAACTATCCAGCTTTTTAATGAGAGTATCTGGTTGTTGTGCAAATGCCATTGCAGAACTGCACAAAAAGATAAGAGCAATAATTCCCTTCTTCATAATCATCAAAATTTTATTTAACCTGTCCAGCTTTCTTAAACTCGATAAAAAAATGTGCCTACTTTATCATTTCTTCATTCAAAAATAATCCTGCCCACATAATGTTTAGCCTGCTTTCTTAAACTTTATAACGTGGTGGTCTCAAAAAGAAAACATCTTTGGCGTGAAAGTGAACAGGGATGGTAAGAATGATTTGTGGAATAAAATTCCCCAGCTTTGAAAAATGGAAAGAAAATAAATGGCAGGTAGATTAGAAAAGGCCAGATAGACATCCGGCCTCGTTACTTAATCCAATTCCTTGAACTCATTATTGATGAAGTGAGTCAACATTAAGTTGCACCGTATTAGAAAATATTTTTATTGAGTCTGCCAAATGAAAACCGGATGATTTATTGTTTTCGGCATTAGCCTTATCAGGCACAAACGGAACACATTTTTTTAACAGCCGCTGTCCATTCCCTTTGAAGTTGTGGTGCAACCATAAATTCGGTTCCGAGCCGTTTACAAAAGGTTTCATCCTCTTCGGTAATTTCAGTGATCAACATCATTACCGGAATAAGGCAATAGATATCATCGATTTTTAGAAGCTCTAACACTTCCCTGCTGCTGATACGCAAGCAGTTTGGTGTAAGAACAATAAGATCGGGGTAAGATTCTCCCCTTTTTACGTTTTGCAAAAACTGAATTAGCTCATACCCGTTTGGAACAGTGATCAACATTCTGTTTCGATCAACTTTGTTTAAAACAGATTCAAAAATATCAGTTGCCTGTGCATCATTACTTACGTAAATGAAGTACATAAAAAGGTGTTATGTTCGTTTACTCTAAGGTTGAATGGTCAGATGTTGTTCAATAGAATTAGCAATGCTGCTAACTAAAGATCGACTTAAATGGTTGTGGAGATGTACGTCCCTGAAGCCTTCCTGTCCCTGGTAAACAATTTGTCCGCCCGGCAGAAGCTCCTGTAATTCCACATCAAGTACCTTAATATTAAAATTTACTTTCCCGTTATTGGGATACATAGTCACAATTGCATCATAAACCTGGTGATTGAAGGTGAACTTGGTTGTGAAAATACGGGCCATAACAGCAGATTTAAGAGTTAAGAATTCAATTTGTTTTGCTGTTAAAACGGGAACGGTGGAGTTAGAGGATTAACAGGAGGATACCAATTGAAAGACAAGGTAGGTTTATTAAGTGGCCCAGGCAATTAATTTTAAATTCTTAACATTACAAGCTCAAGCATCACAGACAAAATGGTCGGGCATTCACCTTTTTTTTGCAGACTTCTCTATTTCAAAAAAATCACAGCTGCAGCGCTAAAGCTTTCATTTCCAAAAAAGCTATTTGCTTTGTGTTAGAAAGAAAAAAAACTGAAATGGAATTGAAAATGTTTCTTAAAGAAAAGCCCATCGATGTTGCAACAATCAATGTTTTCAAATTGAATCTGCCTGGTTACATCAACTCATTGAAAGAGAAACTAAAAGATGATCGTGAAGAATTACTTGACCTTACTGAACAAAAACCACAATTCTTTATTGATCAAGTTCCTTTAATACTAAACGGAAGCTGTTATTTAAAAAATTAATTTTCAAAAGCCAATTAATATTAACACTGCTGCCAACAATATTTATAAAGCCTACGGAATAAAGCCTTATCTTCGAAAAGAAGATTTGAGCCTTAGCATTCAGTATCGAAACAATTCCACTTCACTCCTTCTTTCTTACTCTGCTTGCGTCTCAGATATTTAAAAGAAAAATTTATGAACTTGTATGTTTCCAATTTAGGAGATAAAATCACTGACGAATCTCTCAGAGCAATTTTTGCCACCCATGGCGAAGTACTTTCTTCAAAAATAATCAAAGATGATGCTACAGGTTTTTCAAGAGGATTTGCGTTTATTGAAATGCCGAATGATTCTGAAGCTGCAAATGCAATTTTAAAAATGAATGGCACTATTGTGAACGGTAAAAATCTTTCAGTAGTGAAGGCTAGACAAAGATCTTTTCAAAAAGAAAATTAATTGCATTAAAAGAATGCTCGCATCATTTTAAAACAGTAAATAACAAACGGTGAACGCAACTGAAATAAAGAAGTTTGTAGAAAACAAAGTTACCAGCAAGGATAAGTATGTAAAAATTGAATTTGGCAAACGTGATCCTATCTATGGCCTTTTTATTGCTGGTGATGATTACAATGATTTAAGTTCAAAAAATTTTTGGCGCATTGTTACCAGCAAAAATTTTGATGCATACAATAAATCGCAGGATGCAAGTCTTGCAAAGCTTTTTAACGGGTTTGAGTTTTTAAAACTGTCTTTACTTTCAGACGAATTTTAAAAGCAAAACATTCAATTCTTATTAAATCCAATGAGTACTTATTTCTCAAAATTGATTAAAGCCGGCGACCGCGTAAGAGAGTTTAATTTTCGCCGTGCATCTCTTAATGATAACAGCCGCTACGCTGTTGATGTTCCTGATGATAAGGGCAATCGCATATTATTCAGCATGTATAAAAATGCCGACAATGAATGGAAGGTGGCTGCGCAGTTAATGCCTATGTGGGTTCATAATGCCGAAACCGATTTGGCCAACGCTATTGAAGAAAATATGAAAGAAGAACTTGTAAGAAAGAAATGACGTAATGTTGGTATCGGTATAATAAAGCCCATTTATTGATCTATGTAGAATACCTTTAGGAAGTGTTCATCGTCTACTGACTAATCTCTCTTGCCAACTTCAAATTTTAGCTTGTACATCTTGAATGCGGGAAACCGATAATGGTGGTGTGAATGATTATGCATTTAAATCGAATTATGCCGTATTTAAGAATGTACCTTGCTGATCAGCAAATTGATGAAACTTTCATTTCCGAAGTTTTTCTGCAAAGCATTTTAAGAAATCATATTCTTGAAGAAGAAAAACAAGAAATGCTCCTTCAACATAAATTGGTTCTGGGCAAAGCTACAGTGATGCCTTCTTTCGTGATTGATGCCATTCCATCATCGATCAATAGCATTACTGCGCTGAATTTGAAAAAGGATCAGGATAATTATTAAAAAAGCTTTAATTGTTTTCAGGGAAAAACTTTACCAAACTGTTGACCTTACTCTGGCAATTAAAGACTATCTTCATTGAGTTATTGAGCTACGCATTCAGTACATTAATTATCCTGCTTACGCATCCTAGTTAGTCTCTGCTCCTTGCTTTTCTCAGCCCTTGTAATTTAAAAAAAGAACGTATGAACATTTATGTTTCAAACTTAAGCTTCAACATTCAGGATGAAGACTTAAGAGGATTTTTTACTCCTTATGGAGAAGTAACTTCTGCTAAAGTGATTATGGACAAATTTACCGGCAAGTCAAAAGGATTTGGCTTTGTTGAAATGAGTGATGATGAAGCAGCAAAAAAAGCCATTGCCGAATTGGATAACGGCACTGTTGATGGCAGAAACATTAAAGTAACCGAAGCAAGGCCAAGAGAAGAACGGCCTGCACGAAATAACAGCCCTTTCAGAAATGATAATGGTGGTGGTTATAAAAAAAGATGGTAAATTTTTGATTAAAGACCTTCATCAACGAAGGTCTTTATTTTTTGAAACTTATATAAATTAACAAAAAAACAGTTTAGTAAACGATGGCAAGATCTAAAGAAACCTTTAACAAAAGAGAAAAAGAAAAACAACGTCAGAAACAAAAACAGGACAAGAAAGAAAAAATGGAAGAACGTAAAGCTAATTCTACAAAAGGGAAATCCCTTAATGAAATGATGGCTTACATTGACGAGAACGGAAACATTTCTTCCACTCCTCCTGATCCGAGAATGAAAAAAGTTTTCAATGCTGAAGAAATTGAAATTGGTGTTCCCAAACAAAGCGAGTCGGATGAAGATAACATTAACGAAGGTGCCGTTAACTACTTCAACGAATCAAAAGGTTTTGGTTTTATCATTGACAAACAAAGCGGAGAACGTTTGTTTTTTCATGTGAACCAGTTGCTGGAAGCTATAAAGGAACATGATAAGGTTACCTATGATATAGAAAAAGGTCCTAAAGGTTACAATGCCGTCAACATAAAGAAATTGTAGCGCAGCAATTTGCTTAAACCAATTTTATGAATATCCAAATCACCAATGTCAACCTTCATATTATCGAAGCAGACCTTCGCCGACTGTTTACACCATTTGGCGAAGTTGCAGGTGTTTCAGTAATCAGGGATAAATGGAATAACCGTTCAACGGGAAGAGCTTTGGTTGATATGCCTGTTGAAAAGCAGGCACAGGCAGCCATCTTAACACTGCATGGCACTGTATTGGCAGGTAAATTAATAGGCGTAACAAAATTCATCACACCCGATGAATTTAAAAGTTAGCAGAACATTTTAAATGACAATTTCAACCAACCACAAAAGAAGACTTGAAGAGATTCGAAAAAAATTGCAATCGCTGGGCTGTAAAGAAAGTGAGTTCCTAAAAATAGAATTGCTTTTTTTTGAAGTTATAGATATTTCAAAATTCTATGGTGAGGATGCTGCAGAAAACAATTTGCTTGCTGCATTAAAAGATGTTCAGCATGGTCAATACCAGAGAACACAAACAGCTACACGAAAACCACAGGAAAGGGAAGTCTCCATTCGCAAATTTATTGTAAGCCTCAGAAAAATTTTATCCGGCAGTAATCATCTCGTATTTGATAATTAATTGCCAAAGAAAATTCTATTAACATTGAGGCTGAGCATATTAAACGATCTTCAAAGGGAGTAAAACAACACACATTACTTAAAATCAATTATGGCATTTATCGATAATCTTCTTCAGACTCCGTCCTATGGCTGGAAAGATGAAAATGGAAATTTAATCGTTCCCTCAACCAGGCAACTTTGGTCTGAAGCTTTTTCCCGGATCAATATTTTTAAAACAAAAAAAAATTGGATTTCATTAATCAGCTGGCTAATGGTGAGCTGCATGTTGCCGTTCTTTTTTCTTTTTCTTTTCAAACATTTTTCCTGGTGGCTCGTTGCAGCCATCGTAGTTTACAGCATGGTGATCATGGGGACGCACGGCACAATTTGGTTTCACCGCTATTGCACACACCGGTCATATAAGTTCAGCCACCCAATTTGGAAATTCATCACACAAAATCTTGTGATCAGAACTTTCCCCGAAGAAATTTATGTTGTGTCACATCACGTTCATCATGTAAAATCAGATCTGCCGGGCGACCCTTATAATCCGCAGGGTGGTTTTATGTATTGCATGCTGTCCGTTGAAAATCATCAAAGCATCAATAAAGATCTTTCTGAAGAAGATTACACGCGTGCAGTCAATTTTATGAAACACACCGGCGTGCAAGTCAATAGCTACAAGCAATATCAGAAATGGGGCTCCGTTGCCAATCCCGCTTACACGGTTGGATTATGGATTTTAAATTGGAGTTTCTGGTATTTGATATTTTTTCTGATCGGCGGAAATGCGCTTGCTTCTGCTTTGTTTACAGCAGCTATGCTTTGGTTTGTGTTGGTGCGTGCCTTTAACTATACAGGTCATGGCGGTGGACACGTAAAACATAAGGATGGCGTTGATTTCGACAGGAGAAACCTTTCATTAAATCAAACAAGGCCGGGGCTATTAGCGGGTGAATGGCACAACAATCATCATCTTTATCCGGGCAGTGCCCGCGCCGGTTTTCTTCCTTTTCAACTGGATTTTGCCTGGATGTATATTTATCTTCTTCACAAAATGAAAATGGTCAGTTCATTTAAAGATTCGAAGAAAGAATTTTTGAAAAAATATATTGTGAAAGGACACGCAAAAGAGATGATCCCGCTTGCAGGAAAAGCCTACACCAATCAACACTTATCTAAAATTGCAAATAGCGAATGAGAAATTAAAATTGTTCGGGGTTTTTGAAGCAAATGCGCCTGATTATTCTGCCGAAAAATCTTTCAATTGCAGAAGCTCCGATTGAATTTGTGCTTCCCAATTTTGCTGAGCAATTGTATTGGTTCCAAACTTTGTGTCCGCATCGTATTCGACTCTTCTCTTGGCAAACTCGGTCATTGCTTTTGTGTTAAGCTCCCGGGTAAAATCAGTGCCTGTTAAAATCTTTTTACGGTTGTCTTTCAAATCTTTTCTAAAACGCCGGGCATACACTTCGGCAAGGTCGAACAAGGTTTGCTGGTAGCGAATGGAAACATTTATATCGTAAGTAGTATCTATCCAGGATGCTGACCTGATAAAATAATTATGTACTTTTTTGTTGAAGTTCTTCGTCATGAAATCAAAACCGGCAACCTGATAATCAATATAGAACTGGCCAAAGCACGGTGTTGTTTGCATATTACCCGTCTTAATAACAAAGTCGTTTACGGTTAGTCTGCGCGAAGAACTCCAGCAGAGATAATTCGTGTCGCTAGCTGATTGGCAAAGACTTTGGGTGCAAACAAACAAAAACAATAGGGCAGGTAGCCGTTTCATAGATTGAGTTAACTGCACCAACATACTAATTTATCTGAAGAAAGCAAACAATTAAAGTTTAAACAAGTGCTGCCTTTGGCTACGAATCAACTGGCCTTTTTAGGTATTATGTGCGCAGTTGAATTTATAGCAAGAGAAAACAGCAAAGGGACTTTGAACCTTTCCCTTCTTCGATTCAATTGTAATGACGCCTCCATCGTCAATGCATTCCCTTGTCACATTCATTAATACTTGTATCACATTCTTTAAAACCGGTTGCATTCGTGCCTTTTTCTCATCCCTCTTGCCTGTTCTTGCATGTTCCTTTCATGTTCATGCCTATACTAACTGGCTGATCCATACCCTTGTGATTGCATTGAAAAAATGTGAAAGGTTTTATTTTGCACTTGCCCCGGGAAATTAAAAATTTCAGTTTTCGATTTATTTGGCTAATATTTATTGGGAAAACTTCAGCTCATTTTATTTATCATTCTTCTTATTAATTATTTTTATCAATAGATTATTTACACCTGAAGTCGACCGTTATAGCAACGAGGATACAAACCCCTGTGTATAAAATAAAATGTTATCAGCATGTTATCTGAGCTGTAGAATGAGCTAGTCAACATAGCTTTATCGAACGTCAATTCAGCGATTAAATCCACAATTTGACTTGTGGAACAACCTGACATCGCTGGCATTGAATTTTCATTTAAACCATTAACCATTTACAGTAAACTAAAAATTCATTTTATGGCTGAAATGAACAACCACAGCGAATCGTCGAAAAAATCAGTCCGCGGATTTGCGGCTATGGATGCAGAAAAGCAAAGAGAAATTGCCCGCAAAGGGGGGCGTGCTGCACATGAACAAGGTGTTGCTCACGAATGGAGTTCGGAAGAAGCAAGACAAGCCGGTAAAAAAGGCGGACAAGCAAGAGGAAGATCCTCCTCGAATGGAGAAGGGCCTCTTTTATAAAATGTTTACAATTGCTGGTTATTATTTTGTAAAATGAAACAAAGCCGGATGCGTTTCCGGCTTTTCTATTTTAGTCATTTATCGAGGGTGATCCAGAGGGTTCTCTACTCATCCAAAATCAAAAATCACAATCCCCTATATTTGTGCTTCATCAATTAATAGCTGATGGCTCAACAGTTTGAAGATTTTGACGCCAACCTTGCAGGTGAGGAAGGCAAAACGGAAGAAGCAAAGACCAGTTGGTTTAAGCGTTTAAAAAAAGGAATCACTACTCCTTCATCAGAAAAAAAAGAAACACCCGAAGGCCTATGGACAAAGTGCCCGGAGTGTAATTATATCTGCACGGTTACCGATTTGCGTGAAGCCTTGTTTGTTTGTCCCAAGTGTGGCTATCATCACCGCATTGGCAGCAATGAGTACTACGAAATATTGTTTGACAATAAAGAATACACAGAGCTTTTTGCCAATATTCGCTCAAAGGACTTTTTGGGCTTTACCGATCTGAAACCTTATCAACAAAGACTTGAAGAAACCTGGTCAAAAACAGATTTGCAGGATTCAATGCGTGTTGCAACCGGCACAGTAAACGGCAATGAAATTGTGATCGCCTGTATGGATTTTGAATTCATTGGCGGATCGCTTGGCAGTGTGATGGGAGAAAAATTCAGTCGTGCAGTAGATTATTGCCTTGAACATAAATTACCTTACATGGTGATTTCGAAAAGCGGTGGTGCAAGAATGATGGAAAGTGCATTTTCATTAATGCAGCTGGCAAAAACAAGCGGTAAACTCTCACAATTGTCGGATGCAAAACTTCCTTATATCTCTCTTTTAACCGATCCTACGTTTGGTGGCATCTCCGCATCGTTCGGCATGCTTGGCGATCTGATCATTGCGGAACCGGGAGCATTGATTGGTTTTGCCGGGCCAAGAGTTATTAAAGAAACGATTAAGAAAGATCTACCACCGGGCTTTCAGAGAAGTGAATTTATTTTAGAACACGGTTTCCTGGACTTTATCATTAGCAGAAAAGAGTTGAAGCAAAAAATAGCAACTGTGCTTACTTTATTTGGTCATTAGTTTATAGTCATAGTTTCTTGTTTATGATTTCATCGAATTTTGATTTCGACAGGATGGAAGGATATTGAAATCCAACGATCAGCTATGAACCATGAACAATTATTACAACAATGGAAATCAAAAACAGGCAGGCATATTTTGAATACTACATCGATGATAAATATGTTGCCGGAATCATGCTTACAGGTACGGAAGTAAAATCATTGCGTGAAGGCAAAGCAAGCTTCAACGATAGCTATTGTATTTTTCATAACGAAGAACTTTGGATAAGATCATTTCATATTTCAGAATACTCGCACGGAACAGTTAACAATCACGATCCGATTCGGGAACGAAAATTGCTACTCAACCGCCGTGAATTAAAAAAGCTTGCAGCTAAAATCAAAGAGAAAGGGTATACTATCGTCCCTCTTCGTTTATTTTTCAATGAGAAGAATTTGGCCAAGGTGGAAATTGGGTTGGCGAAAGGGAAAAAATTGCACGACAAAAGAGAAAGCATCAAGCAAAAGGATACTGAACGCGAAATGAAACGTTATATAAAATAATTAAACAAGCTCCCTCCTTCATGAAAAAAATATTGTTTGTTGTTTTAGTAATTACAACTCTTTCTGCATCTGCACAAAATGTTATTGGCTATTGGTATGGCACCGCAAATATTGCCGGCCGGGGATCAACCAACAATTATATGATCGAATTGATTTTAAAGCAAAATCAATCATCAGTTCAAGCTATCATGAATTGTTATTTCAAGAATACATTTCGCAGTATAAAACTCAATGGCAACTACAATAACATTAAAAGGGAGCTGACGCTGCTTGACGTTCCGATGCCATATTTTTTATCGACCGATAAAGTGCAGGTGGATTGCCAGATGGATTTTGTTGCCTTTCATCGGGTAGCAAAAGCCGGTTCTAATTTAACCGGAAAGTTTATTGGCAAAGGCGATTACAAATACACTTGTCCCGATATAAACTTTGATTTGAAATTAAACACAGATGCAGGAAACCAGGACTCTGTTTTACTTGCATTGAAAAATTTTAAAGAAACTTATCAGCTGTGGACACCTTCCGCGACCGATACTGCAGTTGCAGCAACCGTGATCCAGAGAAAAATTGAAAATCCCGTTATCAACAAAGAATATGCAGCAAGGCAAAATGTAGTTCAAAAAGAAATTGAAGTATCAACTGATTCCGTGCAGGTTGATTTTTATGATAATGGCGAAATTGACGGTGACAGCATTTCTGTTTTCTTCAATGATCAATTGCTCGGCGCCAATTTGATGTTGAGCACAAAAGCCATTCACATGAATATTAAGCTGGACACAACAAAAGAATACAACCAGCTTTCTATGTTTGCAAACAATTTAGGAAGCATTCCGCCCAATACTGCTTTGATGTTAATCAGTGATGGAAAGAACCGCTGGGAAGTAAGATTAACGAGTGATTTGGGCAAGACCGGTGCAGTAAGAATTAAGAGAAAGAAAGCCTCCCTAAAGCCGTCCGGCAAGGCGACTTCGCCGCAGCATTAAGCAAGGTCATTTAAAACCACAATAATAAAAAAGCTCTCAGCACCAGGATATGTTGAGCGCTTTTTCATTGTCAAGAAAGCCAGGACTGTGAGTGGAGAGGTTAGAATAATTCAGGTTGCTTCGCTCCTTCTTTTATCTCCCATTCCATCGTAATGCTTTTGTTGAAATCAACCAGCTTCGCTCCTACAGCTTTCCATCCCATCACATCAACCATCTTCGCAATTTTGAATTTTGCTTTTCTTACCTGGGATCCTTTCCCGGAGTTAACAATAAGAATCGGTTCTTCTTCTGTTGATACAGCCTCCAAAATATTTCCTTTACCCTCTTTAATAAATAAAAATTTGGTGCGAAGTGTGGTTGTTTCAATCTTGAAGCGTTTAACATTATACTGAAGCTTATCATTGTCTAAATAAATGGCATTAATAATTCTTTCAGGATCGAATTTTTCAACTAACATTACCTCTTCTGGATTGAAGCGTTGCGTTAATTCCTGGTCTGTTATTTCATAACTTCCATCGGCGTAAATAACAAGAATGCGGTCTTCTGCATCAAAGTCGCCCAACTCAATTCCTTTTCCATCATGATTCAATCTTCCGAATTTATCATCAAACCAAAGCTTGATGCTTCCAAGAGTTGCCACACCGGCCTCTTTAAATTTCACTGAACGAATTGGGTATTTGGTCACCTGGTTACCCATGCTTCCACGGCTTTTAATTTCCAATTCTTCAAAATAAAATTCAAACTCTTTATTGCGTGCAGTACAATTCGGACTCAAAATTATTCTTACCACTTCTGCTTCACCATTTGGATTTACAGAGAGATAATGCACTTTACTTTTATCATGACCTTTTGTAAGATCGTATTCTTTATCCCTGGTAACACCTGTTACGTTAAACCGTTTTGCATAGGAGACGCCTGCACCACCATCGGTGTAAATCATATTGTATGTAGTGCGTTCATCACCTTTTCTGAAAACTGCCGCATGCAGGATATCTTTTCCAATGAAAACCTTATCCTGCACTTTCACCACTTTCATTGTTCCTCGCTTGGTAAATGCAATAATGTCGTCAAGATCGGAACACTCAACCAAAAATTCATCCTTCTTCAATGAAGTTCCAATAAAGCCTTCTTCACGATTGATATAAACACGAGTGTTGGCAATTGCAACTTGTTTGGCTTCGATCACTTCAAAAACTTTGATCTCTGTTTTGCGTTCTTTCCCTTTGCCGTATTTTTTCAAAAGATTTTCGAAGTATGCAATTGCAAAATCATTCAGATTAGCCAGATCATGTTTTACCTGTTTGATCTGTGACTCCAGATCCCTGATCTGTTCATTCAATTCATCTATATCCAGTTTGTAAATTCGACGAACAGGTTTCTCTGTCAGCTTCAGAATATCTTCTCTTGTAACAGCTCTTTTCAATTGCTTTGTGAAAGGAACAAATGCTTTGTCAATTGCTGCGATTACTTTCTCCCAGGTTTCATGTTTCTTCTCGAGTTCTTTATAAATTTTTTCTTCGAAGAAGATTTTTTCAAGAGATGTGTAATGCCATTTCTCCTGCAACTCTGCAAGTTTAATTTCCAACTCACGTTGAAGAAGATTCTTCGTGTTGTCGGCAGAAATTTTCAGCAATTCATTTACGCTAATAAAATTTGGCTTTTGATCAATGATCACACAAGTGTTCGGAGAAATGGATACTTCACAATCAGTGAATTTGTATAAAGCATCGATGGTAATATCTGGAGAAATGCCCGCCGCCAAATCAACCTGTATTTCAACTTCCGCAGCAGTGTTGTCGGTTACTTTTTTAATCTTGATCTTCCCTGCATCGTTTGCTTTGACAATGCTATCCATCAAGCCACTTGTGGTAACACCATAAGGGACGCTTTTGATTACTAAGGTTTTCTTGTCTATCTCTTCAATGTGTGCACGGACCTTGACCCTTCCACCACGCATGCCGCTGTTGTAATCACTCGCATCAGCCATGGCACCCGTCGGAAAATCAGGATAGAGATCAAACTTTCTTCCTTTTAAATATTTGATTGAGGCTTCGCAGAGTTCGCAGAAATTATGCGGCAGAATTTTAGTTGCCAACCCCACTGCAATTCCTTCCGCACCTTGTGCAAGAAGCAAAGGAAACTTTACAGGAAGAGTGATTGGTTCATTTTTTCTTCCATCATAACTCAGTTGCCAGTTGGTTGTTTTAGGATTGAAAACAACTTCCAAAGCAAACTTGCTCAATCGTCCTTCAATGTACCGTGAAGCCGCTGCATCATCACCGGTTCTGATATCGCCCCAGTTTCCCTGTGTATCAATCAGCAATTCTTTTTGTCCCATATTCACCAATGCATCACCTATCGAGGCATCGCCATGCGGATGATATTGCATGGTTTGTCCTATGATGTTTGCCACTTTATTAAAGCGGCCATCATCCATTTCCTTCATTGCATGTAAAATGCGACGTTGCACCGGTTTCAACCCGTCTTCTATTGCAGGAACGGCACGTTCAAGAATTACATAAGAAGCATAATCAAGAAACCATGTTTTATACTGACCATTAATACCATGATCATTTTGTACATGTTCGTAGTTTTTGTTTTTCGTAGTACTCATTCTTTATCGGATATTATAGATTGTTTTCTGTTTGCACAGCTGTAAGTTCTTCGGCCAGGGTTGATTTTAATTTTACTTCGAAGTCCTTCCAGCTTTTTGAAGTATCCCCGTTGATCTGAATTCTTCCATCCTCAACTAATTTTTTTATTCGCCACAATAAAAACACATCACCGGTTTTTATTTTCATTTTCGAAAGAATGGACTGCATGGCTTTGTTTCCTTTTTGCCATTCATTACTTAAACCATTAAAAATATCTTTATCAAAAAAATCATCGTCTTTGCTGACAATTTTTTTACCTCCTTCAAGAATCCGGATTATTGCATTTTCTGTACACAGCTTGTTCCATTCATCGGGATCAACTTCAAATTCGCTTAATGTTACTTTCCGGTTTAGTTTTTTTGCTTTCAAAAACTCCCTGGGTTGAATCTCACTCAAGACAGTTGGATAAAAAATGTGTCCTTTTTCATTAATGAAAGGAAGATTGTTGAAATACAAAACCACTATCCTTCCCTGGTAATCTTTTAACTGGGAAATCAGCCAATAATAACCACAGACATCGTGTTGATTTTGTCCCATCCAAATCCAAACTTCCTCTTTTGTATTTTCATCGAGGTCTTTTTTCAGGTTGTGAACAACAAGTTTATCGTCCACCATGTCCATCAATTGCTCAGTGTTATACGGAGAGACTTCCAACAATTCCTTCCACCATTGTCTTCTCTGCTGATAGCCTTCGGTTTCAAAAATTTCTCCAAGCGGGCCAACAGCATAATCATCGCGTATTATTTTCACCTCGCCATTCAAGCTTTCATCCAACTCAATGGCTTTTTTCAAAACAGCAATATCGGGCTCCTGGAAAACTACATGTATCATTAGTCTGGTTATTTTATTTTAATAGCAACAAATAAATAATTATTAGCCGCACCGATCACTTCGTAATCAACATAAAAACTTTCAGTAAAAATTTTAAACGCAAAAAATTCGTGCTGCGGCACAGCAAATTCATCGAACAATAAAATATCGCCCGGTTTTAAAAAGCGATATAATTGCGTCATTGTAAATAAGGCCGAACTGAAAAGATCCGAATCGATATGAATCAGCTTTTTATTACTGTTATCATATTTTTCTAGAAAAGGAATCAATGTTTGCTGAAACAAACCTTTGTAAAAACCTGCCCGCGGATCATTAATTCCCAAACTATCAAGATTGTGCGCCATAGAACCTTTTTCAAACGGTCCCCATTTTTCAGGGAGTCCTTCAAATGTGTCAAAGCCAAAAAATCTTGATGCAGCTTCTTTATTTCTTTCCAGCCACCATCTGAATGATTGTCCACCTGCAACACCAAATTCAAAATAATCAATTGCGGAACTGAATAAATTTTCATCCTTTGCGATGGCCTCATACAAATTATACCGACGATTATAGTCCCAGGTTTTTTGATAGAAATCATTGTAACCTTTCACCGGGTGTTGCTCCCGCCATTTAGATAAATTCCCCATGTTGATGGCAAGATCGAATGGATTGCTTACCGGTTTTACAACCTTATGCAAATTCCATTTCATAAACAGCGACTTGGCTTTGCGGATAGCATCTAACTTTTTCAAATCAAAAATTTTAATTCACTAATTCTTCCACCGTATCTAATTCCACCCTAAGATTATTAATAATAAACTCTTGTCTTTCCTGTGTGTTCTTTCCCATATAATATTCAAGCAAATGCTGAATATGATCGCCATGTTCGAGAATCACAGGATCCAAACGAATTTCGTCACCAATAAATCTTCCAAATTCGTCAGGAGAAATTTCACCCAAGCCTTTGAACCGGGTGATCTCCGGTTTACCTCCGAGTTTTCTTACTGCAGCTTGTTTTTCTGCCTCGGAATAACAATAAATTGTTTCTTGTTTATTACGAACGCGGAACAATGGAGTTTGTAAAATGTAAATATGATTTCCTTTTACAAGGTCAGGAAAGAATTGAAGAAAGAAAGTCATGATCAGCAGGCGAATGTGCATTCCATCAACGTCTGCATCAGTTGCTATTACAATTCGATTATAACGCAAGCCTTCGAGGCCCTCTTCAATATTTAGTGCATGTTGAAGCAGGTTCAGCTCTTCATTTTCATATACTACTTTTTTGGTCATTCCAAAACAGTTTAATGGTTTTCCACGCAAACTAAACACAGCTTGTGTTTCCACATTTCTTGCTTTGGTTAATGAACCACTTGCACTATCACCCTCTGTAATGAAAATGGTTGTTTCTTTTTGGGTTGCAAAAAATTCCTGCTTGCCTTTTGATGGTGGCTCGTCATTCAAGTGCACACGACAATCACGCAATTTCTTATTATGAAGATTTGCTTTTTTTGCCCTTTCGTTTGCAAGCTTTTTAATTCCTGCTAAATCCTTTCTTTCTCTTTCACTTTGCTCGATACGTTTTTTCAGCGCATCAGCAATTGAAGGGTTTTTATGAAGATAATTATCAAGTTCTCTTGAAAGAAAATCCAGGACAAACTGCCGCATGCTTGGACCGCCTTCATCAACATTCACCGACCCTAATTTTGTTTTTGTTTGGGATTCAAAAACCGGTTCAACTACTCTGACGGAAACCGCTGCAACAATACTTCCGCGAATGTCAGATGCCTCATAATCTTTTTTATAAAAATCACGGATCACTTTTACATAGGCTTCTCTGAATGCAGCCTGGTGCGTTCCACCCTGGGTTGTATGCTGGCCGTTTACGAAAGAATGATAATCCTCACCATAATCATTATTATGTGTCAAGGCAACTTCGATATCATCACCTTTTAAATGAATGATGGGATAACGAATACCATCGGGATTGCTATCGGCATTTGTTTCTCTTGTCAGCAAATCGAGCAAACCATTTTTGCTAACATAAGATTTTCCGTTAAAGACAATTCTTAATCCGGCATTTAGAAAACAATAATTCCAGATTTGCTTTTCAAGATATTCAGGAATGAAGTGGAAATTTTTAAAAACTGTTTCATCTGGAATGAAGGTTACGAGGGTCCCGTTATTTTCATCCGATTTTGCTTCTTTATATTCCTTAATCAAAACACCCCTTTCAAATTCGGCTTCTTTTACTTTCCCATCTCTGAAAGAAGAAACCTTAAAATATTTACTCAAAGCGTTGACGGCTTTTGTACCAACGCCATTCAAACCAACACTCTTCTGGAAGACTTTGCTATCATACTTTGCACCAGTATTGATCTTGCTAACAACATCAACCACTTTTCCAAGCGGAATACCACGGCCATAATCACGAATGATTACAGATTTGTCTTCAATGGTTACTTCAACGGCTTTCCCATAACCCATTGTGTATTCGTCAATACAATTGTCAATTACTTCCTTTACCAAAACATAAATCCCGTCATCAGGGCTTGAGCCATCGCCAAGTTTTCCAATGTACATACCAGGACGAAGGCGAATATGTTCTTTCCAATCAAGGCTTTTAATACTCTCTTCAGTATACTCAAAGAGATTTTTTTTAGTTTCTGCCATAGGATTTTTTCAATACTATTTTGTAAAAATATATTATTGAGCCCAGCAAATCGCCACTACCATTCTTTTGTTGCGGGTTTACACCGAAGTAGCTTTCAGTGCATGCCCGGAGTAAACGAATGCATCCATCATAAAAACTGAGGTAAAAATTTCAGCAAAAAATATTCAAAGAAATGGTGGCAAAATCTATCAGCTCAACAGAACGCAAATATAAAGAAAACGAACCGCATTTTTGCTAAAATGTTTAGTCTTTGGTAAAATTTTTTAAATCTTTCCACATCGTGTTACCTGTTGAAAACCATACAGTTATAATCTTAAACAAATTTTATCTACAAAGCTGTTTTTGTAGAATCAAAACAAGTATTTTTGTTCCACACTTAGGCATGAATTTTTAAGCCTTCTAACCGGAACTACTGCAGCTACGCCCAAACAATTCTACTTACAACCTATTAGCTTACTAACCCATAGTAAAAGTTAATAACCACCAAAAACGGAGGATTGAAATGTATTCGTATGGACTATTGGAACCCGGATGTTACTACCTGGTTCAAGAAGAAGTTAGCTCACCCATTGAATTAATTAAGGTGACAGTGGAATCTGATCACTGTATGTATATATTTAAATATAACGACGAACTCACAACCGAATGGCGAAGAAAGAACGACAAACTCTACGATATTATCGAATGCCTTAGTGATGAGATGGTTGAGATTTGGGAAAAACATTACAACAGCAGTGAAGAGTCCTATTACGAGGAAGACGATGAGTGATTGGTGTGATGAATTAGAGGCTTGCAGGGGATTGAACTCCGCGTCCTGCCAACTCGTCAATCAGTCCAATCGCACCCTACGCAATTCCAAAAGGTTTAATGCATTTGCAGCAAAGCCTTTTACGTTGGGTTGAACCAAATGAATGACTTCATCATACCACAGCGGAACAACCGGAGCATCATTGATCATTACCTGGTCGGCTTGCTGATACAACTCATAGCGCAATGAATCGTTTGTTTCGGTAATTGCTCTTTCAAACAATTTATCAAACTCAGGGTTATTATACCGGGTGTAGTTTGGTGGCGCAGGATTTTTCGAATAAAAAACTGAAAGGTAATTTTCAGCGTCTGGATAGTCAGCAATCCAACTTCCGCGAAAAAAAGCGGTCTCAGAATTCGATGTCAAATCAAGCAGCAATGATTTTTGAACCACATCAACCTGAATTTTAAATCCAACTTCTTCCAGCTCTCTGGCGATGTAGCTTGCAATTTCAGAATAAATTGGAATCGTTTGCAGTTTGATTACAGGCAGAGTTTGAGGGGTATAGCCCGCCTCTTTTATTAATCTTCTTGCCAGGTCAGCATCATAGGTATAACCTTTCACTTTGGTTGAATCAAAGGAGGGCAATCCGGTTGGAACAAAACCAGATTGGGCAGGAATTCCCAATGAGTTTCTTAAATACAAAATCATTTTCTGCCTGTCGAATCCATAATTAATTGCCTGGCGGATTTTTTTGAAACGAAGCGGGGAATTTTTTACAAGCGGATTTGTGGAATCTACCAAAATACCGAAGTATTCAATGTTTAGATAAGGATGCGTTTGCAGTTGCAATTTTCCCTGCCAACTTTTTCGAAGCGTTCCTTTTTTAGTCAGCACTTCATCTTTAAAGGATGCATCAATATCGTTAATGAAATCGAGTTTCTTTTGGCGGAACAATAAAAACTCCGTTGCCTTGCTGTCGTAAAAACTAATTTTTATTCCATCTAAATAAGGTAAACGTTTCCCGTTTGCGTCAACTTCAAAATAGTTTGGATTTTTTTTCATCACTAACGCCTGTCCCTCCTCCCAGGCAACAAATTGAAAAGGGCCCGTACCAACTGCGTGCCTTCTAAAATCGGTTCCATACTTCCCAACGGCTTCATAAGGAACAATCGAACAATATTGCATGGATAAAATTCCAAGGATAGGCTGGTAAGGTCTTGACAATTTCAATTGAAACGTTGTGTCATCGACTGCCTTGAAGCCTTCATTGGTGTCAACCTTGTTATTAAAGATCCATGAACCCGGGCTTGCCGTGTTTTTGTCAACAATCCTTTTAAAACTGTACTCAACATCTTTCGCTGTCATTCTCCTTCCCTTCCCCTTTGCAAAGCAATCATCATCATGAAAAACCACATCCTTTCTTAAATAAAATGTGTAGGTTTTCTTGTCATCAGAAATAGTCCACCTTCTTGCCAGGGAAGGAACAATGTTTAATTGACTGTCCACTTCCACCAACGTGTTATACAATTGATGAACAGCCCACATGATCGATTGGTTTTTTGCAAACGCAGGATCCAATGAAGCGATGCCCGTTTGTTCGTTATAATGAAAAACGTTTTTGCTTTGTTTTTCACTATTGTAACAAGAAAAACAAAACACCGTAAGAAACAATATTGTTAAAGAATTATACAGCCGGATCATATCGTATTTAAAAGCAGTCTAAATTAGACAAGTATTTGTTGGAATATTGCAAAGCATTCAATGCGGCAATTGCAATGGTTCAAAAAAACAATAAAAACACAGAGATGAAAAAACATTTTTTGTTGATTCTTACCGCTTTCTGCTTTTTTACTTCTTACTCGCAATTATTAGAACCAAAAAAAACTTTCACCCATCAGGATACTTTACGTGGAAGCATAGGAGCTGAAAGAGCGTGGTGGGATGTGTTGCATTATGATGTGAATGTTACTCCTGATTACGCATCCAAGACGATAAGCGGAAAAACGACAATTCAATATAAGGTTCTTCCCGGGCAAAAATCAGATTACATGCAAATTGATTTGCAACAGCCATTGACAATTGATACGATCTATTACGATAACAAACTTTACATCAATTATAAGCCAAGACCTTACTACAACGAAGGGAATGTATGGCATATTCCCTTGCCAAAAACTGCCGCAAACACTACTCATACAATTGCTATCATTTATCATGGTAAGCCTCGACAGGCAATCCGTCCGCCATGGGATGGTGGCTGGATTTTTACAAAAGATGCACAAGGACGCGAATGGATGTCGGTTGCGTGCCAGGGATTGGGTGCTTCGGTTTGGTATCCATGTAAAGATCATCAAAGCGATGAGCCGGATAATGGTGCAAGTCTTACCATTAATGTTCCCGATTCATTAATTGCTGTTGGAAACGGCAGGCTAGATTCCAAATCAGAAAATCAGGATTCTAAATTGGTCTCTTATACATGGGAAGTAAAATCTCCAATCAACAATTATGAGATCATTCCTTACATAGGTCATTATGTAAACTGGAGTGACACACTGCAAGGCGAAAAAGGAAAATTGGATCTGAGTTATTGGGTCCTGGATTACGATCTCGAAAAAGCCAAAAAACAATTCGAGCAAGTAAAGCTGATGCTTCGTGCATTTGAATATTGGTTTGGCCCTTATCCTTTTTATGAAGACGGATATAAATTGGTTGAAGCTCCTCATCTCGGAATGGAACATCAAAGCGCTGTTGCTTATGGAAACAAATTTTTGAACGGTTATCTCGGCCGGGATCTTTCAGGAAGCGGATGGGGAATGAAATGGGACTTTATAATTGTTCACGAAAGCGGGCATGAATGGTTTGGAAATAATATCACAACAAAAGATATTGCCGACATGTGGATTCACGAAGGGTTTACTAATTACTCTGAAACTTTATTTACCGAATACTATTATGGCAAACAGGCAGCTGATGAATATGTTCAGGGAATTCGGAAAAATATTGCCAACGACAGGCCAATCATTGGGGTTTATGGAGTGAACAAAGAAGGCAGTGAAGACATGTATTACAAAGGAGCGAATTTGATTCACACCATTCGGCAGGTAATTAATGATGACAATAAATTCAGGGAAATTTTGAGAGGATTAAACAAGGAGTTTTATCATCAAACCGTAACATCAAAACAAGTGGAAGATTATTTCAGCCAGAAAAGCGGAAAAGATCTGAGCAAAATTTTTAATCAGTATTTAAGAACAACCCAAATTCCAACTCTCGAATTAAAACAAGACGGAGATAAATTGAAATTCAAATGGAGCAATTGCATCCCGGGTTTTGACATGCCTGTAAAACTTACCAACGGGCAGTGGATTCATCCAACAACCAATGAGCAGAAAATAAAAGTAGAAGGAAGTAACTTTTCAAACATTGACGTTGACAAAAACTTTTACATCAATGTGAAGAAAGGATAACAATAAAAAAGATCAGACTATTGGTTTTTTAATTTGCACATTTGCATATTTGCACATTGGCATATTAGCATATTAACATGAGCACCATCCGCAGGCAAAGCATTATTTCTTCAATTATTGTTTATACAGGCTTTGCTCTCGGCTTTTTGAACACCTATCTTTTTACAAGAGAAAATAGTGGTTTAACAAAAGAACAGTTTGGATTAACAAACACCTTTATTGCTATTGGGACGGTTTTCTTTTCGTTTTCCTGTTTGGGAATGCCTTCATTTATTACAAAGTTCTTTCCCTATTACAGGTCACATCTTCCGCCAAAAAAGAATGATCAACTCACATGGGCATTGTTGGTTACCTGCATCGGTTATTTAATTGTTGTTATTGTCGGGGTCTCCTTCAAGCATATCCTGATCGATGTGATTTTCAAAAATTCACCTGAACTTCCGAAATATTATTACTGGATTTTTATTTTCGGATTTGGCTTTACGCTCTACAATGTGATGGATGCTTATGCACTTCAGCAACGGCAAGCCGTGATGACAAGTTTCCTCAAAGAAGTATTGTTCCGTTTCTTTGTTACGATTCTGATCGTGCTGACAACGTTTGGAATTATCCGGAACTTTGACGTATTCATTACGATCTACTCTTTTTTATTCATCCTTCTTGTAACCATTGTTTTTATTTTCTTTAGAAAAAAGAACGAATTGCACTTTACGTTTACCGTAAGCAGGGTCACACAAAAATTCAGAAAAAAAATTTTGCAGCTGGCCTCTTACGTTTGGGCGGGCAGTTTGATTTTCAATTTTTCTACCGTTTTTGATACCATTGTAATTGCCGCTGTGATGCCGAATGGAATGGCCTTCGCCGGAATTTATTCGCTTGCTCAAAATATTTCCAGTTTAATGCAGGCACCCCAAAGAGCCATTGTTTCATCAGCAATCGGGCCTTTATCGCAGGCATGGAAAGAAAAAGACTATGCAAAAATCAAATTGATTTATCATCGTTCCTCCATCAACCAGTTAATTTTTTCCTGTGGCATGTTTTGCCTGATCTGGCTCAATTTTAAAGATGGTGTTTACACATTTCATCTTCAGAAAGACTACCTGATGGCGCAATGGGTTTTCTTTTTTATTGGCCTTGCAAAAATCATTGACATGGGCACCGGGTTGAATTCGCAAATCATCGGTACATCAAGCTTCTGGCGATTTGAATTTACGAGTGGATTAATCCTTTTGGCCCTGACATTACCGTTTAATTATTTTCTTACAAAGCATTTTGGAATCATTGGACCGGCTTACTCCAATCTGATCTCTTTCACGGTTTATAACCTTATCCGCTATATTTTTCTTTTACGCAAATTCAAGATGCAGCCCTTTGATGCAAAATCATTGTACACACTGCTGCTGGCAGCCCTTTGTTATTTTATTTGCTACTGGCTTTTTTCAAGCCAAATGGGTTTTCTATGGATTGTTTTAAGAAGTGCAGTCTTCGTCGCTATTTTTGCAGCAGGAATGTTTTTGTTGAAATTGACACCGGATGCGTTGCCTGTACTGTTGACCCTAAAAAAGAAATTAGGGTTTCAACGTTGAAGCCGTAGTTTGTAAATTCTGATCAACTCTTCCAACGCCAACAAAATGTTTCATCCAATAATCTTCATATAAATCGCTGATGGTAACGCCACCTGTTGAGGCATGAATGAACTTATTGTTTTGAAGATACATTCCAACATGAGAAACACCGCCAATTGTATTGAAGAAAATCAAATCACCTTCTTTTAACTCGGCACGGGAAATTTTCCGGGAAAAATCGTATTGCTCTTTGGCGGTTCGTGGAAGAGCAATTCCATACAAACTCGTAAATAAAATTTGCATTAATGCAGAACAATCAATCCCATCTTTTGTACTTCCGCCTAATCTGTATCTCGTACCCATCCATTCGTCAATTACTTTGAAGAGATTCAGATTCAGGATCTGCTCAACTTCAACATCAAGCAACAAAGCGTATTTTAATTGAAGGCTGTTTGCGTTCTCAATTGAAGAGGTTGTAGAAACTGCATTCTGAGGAAGAACCTTTTTTTCCGCGATCATTGTTTCGGGAAACACAGCTTTCGGATTAGACGCATTGTTTTGATCGGCTGAAACCTGGACCGTAATATCATCCAAAAACTTTACATCTGCTTTTACACTAGTTGCACTACCTTGTTTTTTCTTTTGTGCATGGGCAGGAATGATTGCTCCCAGGCTAAGGAAGAGGATGGTGGCTGCGAAGAGGATGTGTTTGCTCATCGGGTTCAAATGGATTGGATGGTCAACGAAAATAGAAAAAATTTTCCACAGGTGTGGACTAAATTCAACGATATTGAATGGAAATTATTGCCACCTTAGGATGTACCTTGCACGTCCAACCTTTATTACACCATTTTATTTGATTCAGATCAAGAGGAGAAAAGGATGAAATTTTCACATTTACACGTTCATACTCAATATTCTTTGCTGGATGGGGCTGCTTCTATTCCATCTCTTTATAAAAAAGCGATTGATGACGGAATGCCCGCATTGGCTATCAGCGACCATGGAAACATGTTTGGTGTTTTTGAATTTGTTTCCCAGGCATATAAACATTTGGATGAGAACGGCAAGCCCAAAGTGAAACCGATCGTTGGCTGCGAATTCTATTTATCTGCAGACCGCCATCGCAAAAGTTTTACGAAAGATGAAAAAGATCAACGCTTTCACCAAATCCTGTTAGCAAAAAATGAGATTGGCTATCGCAACCTGGTGAAGCTTACTTCGCTTGGATTTATGGAAGGTTTGTACAGCAAGTATCCAAGGATTGATAAGGAGCTGATCGAAAAATATCATGAAGGCCTAATTGCAACTACCTGTTGTTTGGGTGCGATGGTGCCACAGGCTATTTTGAGAAAGAGTGAAGAAGAAGCTGAAAAAGAATTCAAATGGTGGCTGAATTTGTTTGGTGAAGACTATTATGTTGAGTTTCAACGCCATGGAATGGCAGAACAGGATCGTGTGAACAATGTGCTGATCAAGTTTGCAAAAAAGCACAACGTAAAAATTATTGCATCCAATGATTCACATTATGTGAACCAGGATGATTTTAATGCACATGATATTTTGCTTTGCATCAACACGGGAGAAAAACTCTCCACTCCTGCCCTTCGTGAATTTAGCGATGATGATATCCTGATCAAAGACAAACGTTTTGCTTTCCCCAATGATCAATTCTTTTTTAAAAAGACAAATGAAATGTTGAAGGCATTTCATGATCTGCCGGAGGCCATTGATAATACCAATGAAATTGTTGACAAGGTCCAGTTGCTCAATCTGAAAAGAGATATTCTTCTTCCTGCGTTTCCCATTCCAAAAGAATTTCAGATTCACAGTGATGCGAATTTGAATCAATGGGAATTTCTGAAACATATTACTTACGAGGGAGCGAAAAACCGTTATTCGGAAATCAGTGAAGACATCCGGGAGCGAATCGATTTTGAATTGTTCACGATCAAAACAATGGGCTTTGCCGGTTATTTTTTGATTGTAAGTGATTTCATCAAAGCCGGAAGAGAACTCGGTGTGTTCGTTGGTCCCGGACGCGGTTCTGCGGCCGGAAGTGTTGTTGCTTATTGCATCGGCATCACCAACATCGATCCAATCAAATACAATTTACTGTTCGAAAGATTTTTGAATCCCGACCGTAAATCGATGCCTGATATTGACACAGACTTTGATGATGTGGGCAGGCAAAAAGTAATTGATTACGTTGTTGAGAAATATGGAAAGAACCAGGTTGCCCAAATTGTTACTTATGGTACGATGGCAGCCAAAATGAGTATTAAGGATGTTGCCCGAGTCATGGACCTGCCGCTTTCAGAATCAAATGCTCTTGCCAAGCTTGTTCCTGAAAAACCCGGAACAAAATTGTATCGTGTGCTTCATGCACCAATCAGTGCAAAGGAGGGCGACAAACCTTTGGATGAAGAATACGGCAGCGATGATATTGAAAATGCAAAAAAGCTTCGTGAGATTTACAACAGCAAAAGTTTGCAGGCTGATGTTTTGCATGAAGCAGAGCGCCTGGAAGGTTCTGTTCGCAATACAGGTATTCATGCTGCCGGTATCATCATTGCGCCAAAAGATCTGACAGAGTTAATCCCGGTATTTACTTCAAAAGATACAAACCTCTGCATCACTCAAATCGAAGGAAGCATTATTGAAGACAGCGGTGTTATCAAGATGGACTTTCTTGGTTTGAAAACTTTGACCATCATTAAAGATGCGTTGGAGATGATAAAACAAAACCATGGTGTTGAAATTGAAATCGATAATATTCCCCTGGATGACGTAAAGACTTATGAACTCTATCAACGCGGCGACACAATTGCAACATTCCAGTTTGAAAGCCCGGGAATGCAGAAGTATCTCAAAGAATTAAAGCCCGACCAATTCGCCGATCTCATTGCAATGAACGCCTTGTACCGCCCCGGTCCTATGGCTTACATTCCACGGTACGTCGATCGTAAACATGGTGTTGAAGAAGTAGCGTATGACGTTCCCGAAATGGAAGAATACCTGAAGGAAACTTATGGCATTACGGTTTACCAGGAGCAGGTAATGCTGCTTGCGCAAAAACTTGCAGGCTTTAGTAAAGGCGATGCGGATGTATTGCGTAAAGCAATGGGTAAAAAGGACCGGAAGACGCTTGACAAGATGAAAGGAAAATTCATTGAAGGTGCAACGTCAAAAGGTCATCCCGCAAAAGTTCTTGAAAAAGTCTGGACCGACTGGGAAGCATTTGCGCAATATGCGTTCAACAAGTCCCACTCCACTTGCTATGCATATGTTGCTTATCAAACTGCTTATTTAAAAGCTCATTATCCTGCCGAGTATATGTCGGCAGTGTTGAATCATGCGGGAGCAATTGAAAAGCTGACGTTCTATATGGAAGAATGTCAACGTATGGGTATTAAGGTACTTGGACCAAGCATCAACGAGTCGCAAAAGGGTTTTGCGGTGAATGAAGCCGGTGAAATCCGTTTTGGTTTGGGTGGATTAAAAGGAGTTGGTGAAGCCGCCATTGAAAATATTGTAGCTGAAAGAAAACAGGAAGGAAAGTATAAAGATCCTTTTGATTTTATCAAGAGAGTGAATTCAAAAGCAGTTAACAAAAGAACACTTGAAAGCTTAGTTTATGCAGGGGCGTTTGATGAATTCCCTCAGCTGCACCGGGCACAATACCTCTGTATACCTGAAGGCGAAACACAAACGGGTTTGGAAAAAATGACAAAGTTTGCTGCCATTGTTCAGGCACAAGCTGTCAACTCAACAAACACTTTGTTTGGCGATTTACCTGCTGTGCTGGATATTAAACCACCACACATTCCTAACTGTGCTCAATGGTCGCTTACCGAACAACTGGATAAAGAAAAAGAAGTAACCGGAATTTATTTGAGTGGTCATCCTTTGGATCATTACAAATTTGAGATCAAACATTATGGAATCACTCCTATCCAGGAATTTAATGAAGTAAAAGAATCGCAAACATTGGCAAGCAGCGGAAAGAGTTACAAACTGTTGGCTTTGGTTTCGGTTGCCAATCACCGTATATCACGGCAGGGAAACAAGTTTGGCTCCTTCGTACTTGAAGATTATTCAGGCAAAACAGAAATTGTTTTGTTTGGTGATGACTATGTTCGATACAATGCTTACCTGCAACAGGGACAGGCAATTTTTATTACAGGATCTTTTAAGCAACGTTTCAATAAATCGGAATATGAATTTAAGATGGCAACTGTTGCTTTGGCAGAAAATGTGAAAAGACAGTTAACGAAACAGCTGCAATTGGAAATGGATGTAAGAACACTTCAAAAAGAAACAATTGCATTTTTGGAAGACAACATGAAAAAATACCCGGGTAAATCGACTTTAAGAGTAATTGTTTCAGAACCAAAGAACAGTTTGAAAGCCAACCTTGTTACGCTGGATAATGGTTTTGAAATGAACGTAGATTTAATTCAATTTTTAGAAAACAAACCCGAAATTGACGTACAGGTGGCGACGGGATGACGAATGTTAGATGAGGGCTGATAGAAGTTTCTGCCAATCCTCAACTCTCAACTGTCATCTGTGCATTTTCACTGTTCTGGGCTTAAATTTGCAGACTAAACTAAAATCAGAATATAAAAAACAGAAATATGGCACAAGCATTCACAGATTCAAATTTTCAAACTGAAGTATTAAGTTCAGATAAATTAACTGTTGTTGATTTTTGGGCGGAGTGGTGCGGTCCCTGCCGTGCAATCGGTCCGGTTATCGAAGAACTCTCTAAAGAGTACCAGGGCAAGGTTAACGTTGGTAAAGTAAACGTTGACGAAAACCCACAGGTAAGCATGAACTATGGCATCACTTCCATCCCTGCAATTTTGTTTATTAAAAACGGGCAGGTGGTTGACAAATTAGTTGGTGCACAACCTAAAGGAAACTTTGTAAAAAAGATTGAAGCACATTTGAGCTAATCAAAAGTTGTTTCAAAAATTATAGAGGCTGTTCAATTGAGCAGCCTTTTTTGCTTTTTATCGGTTGAGTGATTTTCGATTCTTGTCCAAACAAGGATGATAATGTAGCTGAATCACCAGCATTTGGCCTTAGTCGTGTCACCCACTTGTACGTTCAGTAATTGGACAGTTTGCAATCATGGATGATCGGCGAAATGAACAGTCAAAAAACGAAATTGATGAAAAGAACAGGCCCTCGCTTTGCAGCAAATCAAGCGACTTAGAAATGACACATTAAAAGTCATATCCGTTTGCGGCTGTAGCGCACTGAGTTTGCAGCTGAACTATATGGTGTTCATTTTCTTAACGCTACACAACGTTGAAAATTCTGAATCTAGTGCGGAGTCATTTCAAAGGCTTCGCCTTCCCGTATTTCCCTGTTTGTTGCAACGTGTTTGTGTTTAAACATTATGGTGAACAGAACAGCAACTACCAACGCATAAATTGCAAATGTGAGCCATGTTCCGTGCCAGTCGCGCGAGCCATCGGCATGAACATAATATTTATCAATTACCCATCCGCTTACCTTGCTTCCAAGGTAGGCGCCAAATCCATTGGTCATCATCATAAACAAACCTTGCGCACTGGAACGAATGCTGTGATCTGTATTGGTTTCAACAAAGAGCGACCCTGAAATATTGAAAAAGTCAAACGCCATTCCGTAAACGACACAGGAAAGAACAATTAAAACCGTTCCAACCGCCGATGGATCGCCATAGGCGAATAATCCGAAACGCAACACCCATGCAAGCATTGAAAACAACATCACGGTCTTGATACCAAATCGTCTTAAAAAGAAAGGTATTGCAAGAATGAAAAGCGTTTCCGACATCTGCGAAATAGAAAGAATGATGGTTGAATATTTTACAACAAAAGAATCTTTATAAGCAGCAATATCGCCAAAGCCGCTAAGGAAAGAATCGCCATACATGTTTGTCAATTGCAAAGCGGCGCCAAGAAACATGGAAAAAATAAAGAACAAAGCCATTTTATAATTTCCAAAAAGCTTGAATGCCTTTAATCCAAATTGTTCGGCTAATCCCGCAGTCTTTGAAATCGATCTTGGCGGGGGACATTTAGGTAAAGTGAACGCAAATATTCCCAACACAATTGCTGCAACCGCACCAATGATAAACTGGTTTCCATTGGCTTTGCTTCCTGTGAGATTGGTAGTCCACATGGCGACAATAAAACCAATTGTTCCCCATACACGAATGGGTGGAAATACTTTGACCACATCATAACCTTCCCTTTTTAAAATGGTGTAAGCAACCGCGTTTGATAAAGAAATCGTTGGCATGTAGCAAATCATTGCCCCAAGAATTACATAGTACAGTGTATTTGGATCATCTACTTTGGGAACGTAAAACAAAATCAAACCATAAAGAATGTGAAGCAGTCCGTAAAGCTTTTCGGCATTCATCCACTTATCTGCTATTATTCCTGTAATTGCAGGCATAAAGATCGATGCAATTGCAAGCGTAGAAAAGATAGCACCGAACTGAGGGAAGCTCCAGTGTTTTGCATTTAGGCAATAGGTTCCAATGGTAATCAGCCATGCTCCCCACACAAAAAACTGAAGAAAGCTCACAATCGTAAGACGGAATTTAATATTCATCCGGTTAGTTTTATGCGGTAAGATAAAAAGTTTTGTCTAACGTATCGTTCATTTGTTTCGCGCTCGACATTGGAAAGATTCGTTAATAGTTTTTCTTTTCAAAAATCAGTTAACAAACATCATGTAATTGCTATGCTCTTCTGCCTAACTTTGCAGCGCAAATAAATTGTTATGGAAGAAGTTTTGGTAGAGAAAGTTCATTTTAAAAACGCTGATTCAACCCTGCAGGCCATTGCCGATAAGATTTTTGACGGACAAAGAATTTCCAGGGAAGAAGGCCTTTACCTTTTTGAAAATGCAAGCCTCGCTTTCGTTGGGTCACTGGCCAACCATGTTCGCGAAAAATTGCACGGTGATAAGGTTTTCTTCAACCGCAATTTTCATATTGAGCCAACAAATGTTTGTGTGTTCAGTTGCAACTTCTGCTCCTACTCCCGTTTATACGCTCATCGTGAAGAAGGTTGGGAATTGAGTTTGGATGATATGATGAACATTGTAAAAAAATACGACGGCCAGCCGGTTACCGAAGTGCATATTGTTGGTGGCGTTCATCCAAAAATGAATTTGTACTTTTTTGCTGATTTATTGAAAGCGATCAAAGCACATCGCCCCGATCTGCACATCAAAGGTTTTACTGCTGTTGAACTGGACTATATGTTTCGCAAAGCAAAACTGACCAATGAAGAGGGTGTAAAGGTGCTGAAGGAAGCCGGGTTGAATTCAATTCCCGGCGGTGGTGCAGAAATATTTGATGAAGCGATTCGTGAAAAAATTTGTGCTGATAAAGTTGATGCCGAAGGTTGGTTGGCGATTCACGAAGCTATTCACAATGCGGGAATGCACAGCAATGCAACCATGCTTTATGGTCATATTGAAAGCTATGCTCATCGCATCGATCACATGGATCGTTTAAGAACTCTTCAGGATAAAACAGGCGGCTTCAATACGTTCATTCCATTGAAGTTCCGCAATGGTGATAATGACATGAGCAGTGTGCCAGAAGTAAGTTTGGTGGAAGATTTGAAAATGTATGCAGTGGCCCGCTTGTACATGGATAACTTCCCTCACCTGAAAGCTTACTGGCCAATGCTTGGAAGAAAAAACGCGCAATTGGCATTAGCCTTCGGTGTTGACGATATTGACGGAACCATTGATGATACCACCAGGATTTACTCAATGGCCGGCGCCGAAGAGCAAAAGCCTGAAATGACAACAGATGAAATTGTAACACTCGTCAAACAGGTAAAACGAAAACCTGTTGAAAGAGATACGCTTTACAATGTAATAACCGAATATTAACTCTTAATCTCAGCAACATGTTGTTAAGATTATTGGAGATTTCTTTTCTTCAGACTAAATTGTAGCACTAATTTTTATTTCTATGAACGAAGACATTCTTTTTTCTTCACCTGAGCAGGTTGCCCAGGAACAACAACGTTTTATTGCAAAAGTTTACGGATGGATGGCCGGCGCATTAGCCATCACCGGGCTGACTGCATGGCTGACAGCTTCTTCTGAAGGCATGCTTCAATTTATTATTTTAAACCGCGGCGTTTTTATTTTCCTGATCATTGCCCAATTATTGTTAGTTGGTGCATTGGCTGGCTGGGTAAGTAAAATGTCATCGCAAGTTGTGACGCTGATTTTTGTTTTATATTCTGTCCTAACAGGCTTTGTATTCTCTGCTCTGTTTCTTATTTATACTTCAGGTTCACTTGCCACAACCTTTTTAATTACAGGTGGGATGTTTGCAGTGATGAGTATTTATGGCTGGAGAACAGGAAATGATCTTACAAAATTCGGAAGCCTGTTGTTTATGGCGCTTATCGGATTGATCATTGCTTCTCTTGTCAATTTATTTTTGAACAGCGAGATGCTTTACTGGATCACTACTTATGTTGGTGTTTTTGTTTTTACTGGTTTGATTGCATACAAAACACAGAACATAAAAAACCTTGCTGGACATTTACAGGAAGGTTCGGATGAATACAACAAAAGTGCAGTGATGGGAGCTTTCTCTTTGTATTTAAGTTTTGTTAACCTCTTCCTCATGTTACTTCGCATTTTTGGAAGAAGAAGATAATTGTCAAAAAATTAAAAAAAATTAAACCGCTTCTTTTGAAGCGGTTTTTTTATTGAAGGAACTTTCCTCCTCGGTCGAAGTTTGCGATGCATCAAACAATGTCAAAGCCAAGCTCATTTATTTCGCTAATCGCAACATCAGCACATCATGAGGTTGCACAATTGCTTTTAAAGGTTTCTTGGTTGTGCCTGCATCTTTCTTTGTCCACAGGTCCCGAAGCTTGTACGTGGTTATTTTTGTATCCAGTTGTTTATTGAAAATGGTATCGGTAACAACTTCATTTTGCCAATTAAAACTGACTGGTTGCGGATGGTCAGTCCTGTTTACAAAACAAACAGCCCAATCGCCGTTGTTTAAAGGCTTGAACCATGTTTGCAAACTATCTTTTTCATTGTATTTAAAGCCTTCGATTCCCAACACGTCCTGGTTTACCGCTATCACATCCTTGTTAGTTAAAACTGATCTTGTCTGCTCATCCATTTTTCTTAGATCGTTTCCTGCAATTAAGGGAGCAGCCAGCATACACCACAAAGAAAAATGTGTTCGGTTTTCCGCAGCCGTTAAACCATTTCCCACCTCAAGCATGTCTGGGTCATTCCAATGATTTGGCCCTGCAAATTTTCTCAACGTGTCCTGCATGTCAACAATCTTCATAATGCCTATTTGATACCAGGTTTTATGATCGAGTGTACCGTCAAATAAGTTGGAAATATCGCCGGTTGTACGCCACAGTTGCCCCACGGGCTCCGCCCAGTTCCAGGGTTTATTGCTCCCCCACTCGCACAAACTAAAAACAATGGGGTGGCCGGCAGCTTTTAAAGCCTTACTCATCGTGGTGTAAGCTTCTTTTGCATTTATGCCCTGGGTGTTGCACCAATCAAATTTTAAATAATCAATTCCAAGCGATGCATAAAATCTTGCATCCTGGTATTCGTATCCGCGGGTGCCGGGATAGCCTGCGCATGTTTTCGTGCCTGCACAATTGTACAATCCAAACTTCAAACCCTTTGAATGCACATAATCGATTAATGGTTTCATTCCGTTTGGAAATTTTTTTGGATCCGCAATAAGATCACCTGTTTTCGGATCTCTTTCCATTGCCATCCAGCCGTCGTCCAAAACAATATACTGGTAACCGGCATCTTTCATTCCCGATGATACCATCACATCTGCTATGCCTTTTATTAATTCTTCGTTGATGTTGGTTTCAAATGTGTTCCAACTATTCCAGCCCATTGGCGGTGTTGGTGCAAGGTTCTCAAACTTTTGAGCAAAAACTTTTGAGTTAAACTGAAATAAAAACAGAAAGAAAAAGGGAAAAAGTATTTTTTTATTCATGGGGAATATTTTTTTGAAATTAATTATTATTAACCGATCTGCGTTAATGCGGGTTTTTCGTTGGCTGAACAGTTCAGATTAGGACTCAAAAATTTATTAGCACTTCTTTAGGAATTAAAAACCCGGCGGAAACGTTCTATTGCTAACCACAACCAACATGTCTAAAACCAACATTCAGCAACACATTGTTATTGATGCGTTGCCAAGTAAAGTATGGAAGATACTTACTCACCAGGAATATACCCGCCAATTTTTTATGGACGATGGTTTTGTGTTTGACTGGACAGAAGGCGGCCCTATTTTCTTGAAGCAAGAACAAAAAGGAACCGTGGAGGAAATAGTCCCCGGTGTTTCAATAAAATTCAATCTGCAGCAAGGCCCCCAAACCTTCATTTATTCGTACAACATCAGCCCTCATTTAAACGGTGTTGAACTAAATATGAACTGCAATGGATTTTCAGGCAATGATGAAGAATATTTTCTAAGACTTCAGCAATTGCAACTCATTCTTCAAAAAATAAAATGGCTGGCTGAATACAGCTGACTTCTTAGCTCGAGTTATTATAATTTTGACGCTTTATCATGGAAAATAAAAAGCCGGTTGTAGACATTATCAACGAGGTTCTGGAAGCTTGCATCCTGGCTTACCCTGTCTCCTCTTTTATCATCAGCTTATACAAACAATACATTAGCCGCGGATGGCTTACTAAAAAACAAATGCAAGGCTTGTATGATAAGGCATCAAAGATTGAGGGCTTTTCTACCGGCAAACTGGCCACCCTTGAAGCAATGATCAACAAAATGCCAACGCGGTATAAATCAGAAATACCTGCAATTATTTCCCCGGTCTACCAGAAAGACGAGACCACCGAACAACTCATCAACACCATTCTTTCAAAATATCCGCAGCACAAAAGAGTTTTATTTCTGCAATCAAAATTTCAAAACAATCAGCCTCTTAGTTCGGGCGAAATTTCAGAGCTAAAGCGGTTTATACAATTATTAAAGTAATTCATCCTTTTTGTTGCCCGCATTCGTAAAGAATTCGGCAATTTTGCAGCTCGAATTTGCAGCCCTTGTTATTGAATAAATCAAAAGAAGAGATTGCCGTTCTATTCTGAAAAATGACTTTCTGAAAAATTTCCAAGTTCAATAAAGGGTGCAATTAAAAAACAAATGCATGGTGTGATCTAATTTTTCAACAACAATGTTCAAATCAATCTTCCATACCTATAAGAAATCGTTTGCAGGACTGAGTCATGAAACATGGTTGCTGAGCACCGTTATTCTTATCAACCGTTGCGGTTTCATGGCCGTTCCTTTCATGAGTTTGTACGTTACCCAATATTTGCATCGTCCCGCCTCCGACGCAGGTCTGATCATCACGCTTTTCGGTATTGGTTCTATTGCCGGGGCATCAACAGGCGGATTTCTTACGGACAAAATTGGTTACAGGCCTGTTCAAATTTTGGCAGCAACGATTGGCGGAAGCTTGTTTTTGGTTTTTTCTGCCATTACGCATTTTTCAACCCTGTGCCTGCTTTCTCTTATCATCAGCTTTTTTACGGAAGCATTTCGTCCTGCAAATTTTACTGCCACTGCAGCTTATGCAAAACAGGGAACACAAACGCGTTCCTATTCATTAAATCGTCTTGCAATGAATCTTGGATGGGCTGTGGGTTCCAGCCTTGGTGGAATTTTAGCATCAATCAATTATCGTTTACTGTTTATTGTTGACGGCAGCATTAATATCGTTGCAGGCTTAAGCATTTTATGGCTGTTACCGTCAGGAAAAGAGTATGTAAAAAAACTGAAAGAAAAAATGGAATCGGCAATTGTGAAACGGCCATGGCAGGATAAAATCTTTGTGCGCTTCATTCTCGTTACAACCATTTTTGCAATTTGCTTTTTCCTTATGTTTCGTGTAGCTCCATTGTTTTTTAAAGAAAAATGGCACATCAATGAATCACTGATCGGAATTGTTCTTGCGTTGAACGGAATCATCATTGCAATCTTTGAAATGATCATGATCAGCCATTTGGAAAAAAGAAGAGCACCGCTTCAATACGCTATTATTGGAAGCGCTTTTGTGGGAATGTCGTTTTTGTTTTTAACCCTGCCGCATTTGCATGTTCTTACAGCTTTTGTTTCGATGGTATTTTTTACCGTCGGGGAAATGTTTGCGCTGCCTTTCATCAACACCTTTGTCATTAGCAGAACCGATGAATTAAACCGTGGACAATATGCTGCAGGATATACATTATGCTGGTCTGTTGCGCAGGTGGTTGGTCCAGCAGGAGGATTTTACTTTGCAGAAAAATTCAACTATAGTTTGTTATGGATACTGCTTTGCCTTTTTCTTGCAGTATGCGCATTGGGATATTATTTTTTACATAATAAAACACAAGTAGAGGAAGCAATGCTTTCCACTTAAAAAAGAAGAAAATGAGAATTGCTATTAACGGAATGGGAAGAATTGGACGTTTGCTGTTCAGAAGATTAATTCATCATCCTGGTATTGACATTGTTGCTGTCAACGACATCATGAACACGGAGAATCTTGTTTATTTAATTAAACATGATTCGGTTTATGGCAACATCCAGTGTCCCCTTGATTATCATGATCACAACATTATTGTTGATGATAAAAAAATAAAAACACTCAGCGAACCGGATCCAAAAAAACTTCCTTGGAAACAATTGAACGTTGATGTTGTTCTCGAATGCACAGGACGTTTTACGACAAAAGAATTGGCATCGCAACACTTCATGCAAGGAGCAAAAAAGGTTTTGCTTTCCACAACAGGCTCCGATGATATTCCTCTTTTAATTTACGGGCATAATCAACATTCGTTGAACAGCGAAGTTGATATTGTTTCTCCCGGTGGATGCATGACCAATTGCTCCGTGCATTTGATTTATTTGCTCAACTCCATCGGAATTGAGTCGCTTCAATTGAATGTAATTCATTCTTACACCTCAAGACAGGAATTGGTTGATGCACCGCACAAAGACTTTCGTCGTGGTAGGGCCGCTGCCGAATCCATCATTCCAGTCCCCGTCGACCTTGCACAATCGCTGGAACGTATTTTCCCAGTGCTTCAGAATAAAATTGCTGCCGTTACAACCCGTGTGCCGGTTGCCAATGGAGCACTTGGCGATTTTACATTCCAGATGAAGGAAGAAGTGAGTGTACATACCATCAATCAAATTTTTAAAGAGGCTGCTGAAAAAGAATACAAAGACATCATCGAATACACAGAAGACCCATTGGTTTCCCTGGACATCAAAGGCAATACAAATTCCGCTGTTATTGATGGAACATTGACTTCTGTTGTTGACAGGCAGGTGAAAGTGTTTGCGTTTTTCGACAATGAATACGGATACACCAGCCGTATGATTGACTGGTTGAATTATTGGAAGAAGATTGTTTGACAAGGAATGAAATGTAAGATCGGAGATTGAAAGAGAGGCATTAGGCGATGTCATTGGTGACAGATTATTTTGCTACCAACCATATCACCACCACGGAACTTCGCTTCGCCGGCACTCTTGTATGTTCGGTAATTCTATTGAGCATTGTGCAATTGTATCTATAAATTTCTAAGTTCCTTTAATTGAAATAAAACGATGTACGAAGCAAAGAACATAAGCCCGATGATACCTTCGTTTGATATTTTGAAAACGGTATCATTTTTTACCGATTTGCTCGACTTTACAATTGTAAGAGACGATAAGACTTATGTAATTTTGCACAAGGATAACTCACTGGTGCACATTTTAAGAGCAGGTCAAGAAATAGGCGAAATGGAATTTTATTTTGAAGTGAACAGCGTTGATGAAGTTTGGAATAAAATAAAAGATAAACTTGAAGGAATTAAACATAAAGCACCATTCAGTCAAGACTACGGGATGCGTGAAATTCATATCCTCGTTCCGCAAACAAAAACACTGATGTTCATTGGACAAGTAATTAGATAATCACTCATTCCTTCTGAACCTTTTTTCCACCGCTGCAATTTGTTCACTAGTTATTGATGAAGATTTTTTAAGTACACCAATAAAATGCTGGACTTCCTCTTCCGTCGCAGGACAACCACAATTTTTGCCTGGGCCAATTTCTGAATCGCCTAATAACTCTCCATTCTTGTCAAACACGAGCCAGAACGGAATTCCCTGGTCGTTGCCATGATATTTTGTAAGCAACTGCAGTGCACCGGGATTTTCGAGATTCTCTTTCCCCTTTGATTCATAAACAGTCAAATGTTCGATCACATAATTTTTAGTAAAGAAATCCTTTACCGAAGGATCGTTCAATGAAGTATCCATTTTATGACACCATCCGCACCAGGATGCATGAAAGATGACCATCACATTTTTATTTTCCTTTGCTGCTTTTGCGTAAGCAGCTTTTAAAACTGCATCGGCTGAAGGAACCTGTTGTGCATTGATTAAAAGAAAAACAAACGAAAGCAGTGATAAAAAGAAAATTTTTTTCATAGCAAATGGTTGTACAACTAAGTTAGAAAATATTATTGGTCCTTCTCAGCCAACAAAGCGCTGAAATAACCTTCAGCATAGGTGTGAAGTTACCTTACACCAAAATCCTGGGTCCAATAATCTCCCACTCGCGCGACTCCCATTTCCTTGTAATTTTTATTCATGATGTTCTTGCAATGACCTGGACTACTAAGCCATCCATCCACCACTTCTTTTTCGGTCTTATAACCAAGTGCAATATTTTCTCCAAAAAACCTCCAGTTGTAGCCTGCATTCATAATTCGCTCACCCGTGCCACTTCCATCGGAACCTGTGTGGCTGAAATACCTTTTCTGAAACATATCATCAGAGTGAAGGAACGCTGCTTTTTCCAGCTGATCATTCCATGTAAGTGCAGGCGCCGGGCCATAATGTGCATCACCGCAGTTGCAGCCTTTCTTTCTTGCATCATTTATCAATTCCAGTAACACTGTTTTATTTACTGAAGGAGGAAAAGGGGTCTGCGAAATTTTAGGCGAAGTGAACAAAGCAAAAACTATTGGAAGAAAAAACATAGATCCGTTTTGCTGCAAATAACTAAAACTCTCTAAAGAATATTGTATGGTGCCTGTTAAAAAAACCATGGTCCACAGTTCATGACCACTCATGAACTATGAACCATGAACAAATTGAAATCTCAAACCAGAAATTTAAAATCTTATTGTGCCTTCCTAGTTCCCTGCTGCGGAATTTCCCTGTTCATTTCTTCAATATCAACCGGACGCTGCCAATCACCTAATAGATATTCGCTGAAATAATCGGCCATCTTCCAGAAGAAATATTCCTGCATATCGGCATAGCCATGACGCTGACCAGGCAATAACAACAAGTCAAAACGCTTGTTGGCTTTGATCAATGCATTCACCATACGAATTGTATTGGCGGGATGCACGTTGTTATCAACATCACCTGTTGTCAATAACAAATGCCCTTTTAAATTCTTAGCGAGGTCAGGATTTTTATCGATGCTGTAAGCAAATGTTGTATCACCTTTGTCGCTGATCGTTTCTTTCACACCATGATGTTTTTCACTCCACCAACGGTTATAAATACTGTTGTCATGATTACCTGAAGAGGATACGGCGACTTTGAAGAAATCAGGGTAAACCAACATCGCCGCAGTGCTCATAAATCCACCGCCGGAATGTCCATAAATTCCAACCCTGTCAATATCAATCCATGAATAACGATCAGCCAATTGTTCAACAGCCGCTTTTTTATCAGCCAAACCATAGTCCCGCAAATTTCCATAACCATAATTGTGATACCATTTGCTGCGACTTGGATTACCACCGCGGTTTCCAACCGTAACTACAATAAAGCCCAATTGAGCCAAACGATCAGTTCTGTCCATGCCGCGACTAAATGCATCATTCACTGCTTCGGTTTGCGGACCGGGATAAACATATTCAATGATTGGATATTTTTTTGTGGAATCGAAATTGAAAGGCTTGTACATTACACCGTACAAATCAGTAATGCCGTCATCAGCTTTCACTTTAAATGTTTCAGGGAATTTATATCCTGCAGCAAACAAAGAAGCAAGATCAGCGGTTTCTAAATCCATTATTTTTCTTCCTTCACTATTGTACAATGCAGTTTTTGGAACCGTGTTTACTCTTGAATAATTGTCAACATAATACTGTTCGTTATCATCCATGCTTGTCGTATGTTCATAATCTCCCGCATCCAGCAAGCGCAAACTGCTTCCATCAAAATTCACACGGTACAAATGCAGATAGTAGGGATCTTCATTGGGTTCTTTACCATTTGCAGTGAAATACAACACTCTTCTTTTTTCATCAATGCCAACAATGTCTTCGCAGTGGAACGGTCCGGAAGTAATTTGATTTTTCAGATTTCCGCTGCCGTCATACAAATAAAAATGAGCCCAGCCATCGCGTTCGCTCCATTCAATGATTTCATTTCCGTTGTTTACTAAGCCCGGTCGTCTTGTTTCAACATAAGTGTTCAATCGTTCAGGAATAATTGTTCTTACATCGCCAGTATTAATGTCAACAGAACACAGATCAATTCTCTTCAAATCACGACTTGTTCTTGTGAAATAAAATTTATCGTTTGTTCCATGCCAAAGCAAAGGTCGCCAGTCATCATCACGATTGCTTTGCAATGTTGGTGCATTCCAAATATTAATGTCCTGGTCTTTGAATTGTTTTACGTTGAGTTCTTTGTAGGATTTTGTTGCGTTATCAAACAACAACACATAAGCAATCGGTGCTTCTTTTTCGCCGGGCATCCAATACTTGTAGGTTTCCAAAGTTGGACGTGGTTCCGAAACACTATTGATCACCCACAAATCTTTTACGGCTCTTGCATCGGTGCGAACCATAGTGAAATGTTTGGAATCGGGACTCCAATAAACAAATGCAGGCTTGCGTTTGTTTTTATTTTTTTCTTTATCAATATTGTTCTCACCGAGGCCACTCAAATAGCCTTCATTGCTATAACCAAAATATTCAACCCCGTCTTTCGTAATTGCATGTTCAATAATTGTACTGTCATCCTCATTCTTCAAAGCCTTTTCATAATTGGCACGATCCATCCAATAAAGGTTGAAATTTCTTACAAACACAATCGTTTGCTGATCCGGTGAAACCGAAGCCCACCGTGGTGTTCGCATTGGTCTTTTAAAATCGGTTAACTGAACCAGGTCGCCATTGTTGATATTGTACTCGAAATAATATTTCTTCTTTTCAGTTTTTGGAGCAGAACCTTTTTTTGCAGCCGTATCTTTTATCACGCTATCCTGCGAACTGGTAAGTTGAAATTGAATCCAGTTCTCATCGCGAACAAAACGCAGACTGTCGATGTTCAAATGCTGCGCGTCGATGGGGTCTTTCACAACATTTGATAACTGTGCAGCCAGTTTGTCATTATTGAATAACAATCTTTTCTCTGCTTTTACCGGATCAACGATGTACCAATTTTTCCCATTCGTTGTTTCATACGTGTACCAAAAACGGGATGTTTTTTTCAGCCAGTGCGGATCTACGCTTGTACTGAAAACCATTTTATCAAGTTTCTTTGGCGAGAAACGGGATGCCAATTTGTAATTTGCTTTGGTTGGAGTCTGTGCTTGTGATTGAAGGATCAATACAATCATTGTTAGTGAAAGAATCAACTTTCTCATGTGTTATCAAAATTTGTTTTGAAAATAGTTCGGCGTTGCGAAGAGTTTATAAATAATTGGACGAATGGCAAGATAAGCGTTTTGGCAGAGTTTATAAAAGAGATTAATATAAGTAAGGTAAAATGAACAGGGGTTGAAATTTGATACTGTTTTCAAAATCACATTTATTTAATGATTGAAACAAATAGTGCTGATTGTTTCCAACGCGGAGAAACGAAGGACCTTTAACCTTAATTAAAAACAATGCTTGAAACAGGAAGCCATGGCTGACTAATGTTAATACAATTAGAGTAAAAGAGCGTCACACAACGAAAGTCGGTAGCAGCAATGTAGCCAGGTATAAACTATTTCTTCAAATAGGTTTTCATTTCATCTGCATATTCTTTTGCAACCTTCATTGCTGAATCAGCAAAGTCTTCTCCACTTGATGCATAAATCACACCTCGACTTGCATTCACTAACAAACCACAATCGTCAATCATTGCTTTTTCCGAAATTTCTTTCAAGCTTCCGCCCTGTGCGCCGACACCCGGAACGAGATAAAAATGACCAGGAGTGATTTTGCGAATGTTGGTAAATTCATTTGCCTGCGTTGCACCAATCACAAACATTAAATTTTGATCTGTTTCCCATTGCGATGCTTTTTGCAAAACACATTCATACAAAAAACTTTCTTCCTGCTTTCTTGTATGCATGCCTTCATCAAGCGACTCAATTTTCTTTATGATTTTTTGAAGTTCAAAATCTTCAGAACCCGGGTTGGAAGTAAGTCCAAGAAGAATGGTCCATTTGTTTTTATATTCTAAAAAAGGTTTCACACTGTCATGGCCCATATAGGGGGCAACAGTGATTGCATCAAAATTCAGCGTTTCAAAAAATGCCTTTGCATATTGAGATGAAGTATTACCAATATCACCACGTTTGGCGTCGGCAATTTTAAAATGAGTTGATGGAATGTAGTTTACTGTTTTCTCCAAAGCTTCCCAACCTTTCAACCCTTCCGCTTCATAAAACGCCGTATTGATTTTATAGGCCACGCAAAAATCTTTTGTAGCATCAATGATCTGTTTATTGAATTCAAAAATCGGGTCGGGAGATGACAAAAGATGCTTTGGAATTTTTGCACGGTCTGTATCCAATCCAACACAGAGATACGTTTCTTTCGAAAAAATTTGTTCAACCAACTGCTTACGTGTCATTGACAATATTGATTTATTGCTGATTTTAAAATTTGTGCAAACCGCCAAACCTCTTCAAAACTATTGTACAAGGCTACCGGTGCAATTCTAATAACATTAGGTTCACGCCAATCGGCATAAACACCATTTTCTGATAAATAATCAAACACTTTTTTGCCATTGTTCACAACCATTGAAATTTGGCAGCCTTTTTCATTTTTTTGTTTTGGTGTGATGATTTGTAAATCGTTGTTTGGCGTTTGTGTTTTCACATCTTCTAAAACAAACCACAGGTAATCATTCAGCGATTGATTTGCTTTAAAGACATTTTCAACTCCTGCTTCTTCAAAAATTTGAAGAGAAGCATTGTGCATTGCATACAACAGCGGCGAAGGTGTGCTGAGCTGCCAGCCTTCAGCAGAAAGTTCCGGTTCAAATTCTTTCTGCATTAGAAATTGTTTTTCCTTTTTGTTTCCCCACCAACCTGCAAAACGATTTAACGATGGGTCATCATGATATCTTTCATGAATAAAACATCCGCCAATTGCACCGGGGCCGGAGTTCAAATATTTATAACTGCACCAACAGGCAAAATCAACATCCCAATCATGCAGCTCCAATGAAATATTTGCCGCCGCATGTGCAAGGTCAAATCCGGCTTTGGCACCAATGTCGTGAGCAGATTTCGAAATTTTTTGCATGTTGAACACTTGTCCTGTATAATAATTCACTCCTCCGAAAAACACTAAAACAATTTCATTTTTATTTTGTTCAATTGCAGAAAGAATATCTTCTGCTCTTACCAGACTTTCGTTTTCGCGTGGCGCAACTTCAATTATGATTTCATCCGGATCCCATCCTCTTTGTTTGACATGGGAATGAAGCATGTACTGATCGCTTGGAAATGCTTTTGCCTCACACAAAATTTTTTTTCTTCGTCCCTGCGGCTCATAAAAACTTGCCAGCATCAAATGAAGGTTCACAGTAAGCTGGTTCATTACCACTACCTCGCCTGGTGATGCGCCAACGATTTTAGAAAGTGTCTTTGTCAGTTGCTCATGATATTTCATCCACGGCTGATTGCCTCTGAAAAAACCTTCTACGCCGTGATTGCTCCATTGATCTAAAACCTGCTGAATAAATTTTGCTGTGCGTTTTGGTTGAAGTCCGAGAGAGTTACCTAAAAAATAAATAGCATCCTTGCCATTATGCTGCGGAATAATAAATTCGTTACGAAAATCTTTTAAGTCGTTGTTCCGGTCGAGCTGTTGTGCAAATTCCAAACTGTTTTCAAACATTGTGCAAAATTATTGTGGCGAGGTTTTCATTTTCGCTTGTAAAAATAAATGTTCACTGCTGAACCAAAACCTTTTTCGCTGATGGTATAATAACCGGAATTATCATTTGCAAAAGCAACAGCTTCGCCTTGCGGTTCTAAAACATAAGGCAAAGAACTATAAGTTCCCTTCAATGTTTGGTCAATTGCCTGATTGGTTTGCCTTTTGTAATAAAACAACCCAGGATAGGTCTTTACAATAATTTCATTTGCATTCATCGTTGCGCTAACAACCCCGCTGTAAGGTAAAGCACCAACTAAACTAACTGTGTTGTTTGCATTGTAAGGATAACTGAGCTTATAAATTTTTGATGGACTATCTCTTTTGGTGATGATGTAAATGTTTTTAGACTCGTCAACCAAAAACGCTTCAGCATCATGTGAACCATCAGGATAAGTAAAGTTGATTGTTTCGATATTGCTTACAGTATCCGTGTTCATTGAAGGTTCTGCAAATTTGTAAAACCTGTAGCTGCCATAAGCCTGAGCATTATCCCCGGTTTCTGCAACGTAAATATTTCCGTCAACCAAAGCCATGTCTTCCCAATCACGATTGGTAATTCCTTTTAAGTAAATCTTTTTTGAAACGTTGCCATTGTGATTGATAAGATAAATTTGATTTGGGTTGCCGCTATCTTCTTCGCCCCAGATGTAGCCCGGGTTAATTTTACTGTCTGCAATTCCCGAAATTTCACTCACCAATGGAGTTAATTGTTTTACACTGGGAACGGAATCAAACATTGCCTTTGACGATGAAGATGAATTCTTTTTTTGACAATGACACAAACAAAAGGAAGCAGTTGTTACAAGCAGGCCAAGGATGATCTTTTTCAAAAAATAATTTTTATGGTGTAGCCAATAAAAATAATTATGATTCAGCAATGACGAATAATTTTTTGACACACACAATAAAGCCTGGCAAAACCAGGCTCTTTTTCAAACGGCGGCAATTGCTTCTTCTACAGGACCGGAATCAACAACTAATTCGGGCAAAGGTCCCGGAGGCGGTGCTGAAAGATCAATGCCGTGTAATTTTTTTACGGTTTCCAAAAACCATTTTGTAAATGCGTCATTTCCATTTGCAAAATTTTGGAAAGCCTTTTCAGGATCTTCTCCCTCGAGTGTAACAATCACCATTTCTCCCATTGGTGTTTGTTGCAAAAAAGCTCTTTCTCTCACCCCTAATTTTCTTCTTGATGCCTGGAATTCTTCATAGTAAGTGTCTTTAAGGTCACGGGCAAATTTTTGCCACTCCTGCTCTTGACCTTGCAATACAGGAATAGCCATAGCAAGTAGTCGGGACATACATCCTCCTTTGTTTTTTGATTAACAAAATTGTGGAAGCGTTTTGGTAAAGTACAAGAAGAGTATTCTAATTTACTGAAGTTTTGAAGGCGAAAGCTCAGCAGGAATCAATTTTTAATTCGATAATATGATTCTCATTCAATTTGCTTTTCTTCTAACCATTTGCCCAAGGCTTCTTTTATGGCTTCCCCAATTTTCTTTTGATTAGCAGGATTTTGCAAAAAATCATGGCTGGCCGCATTATCACCTATTTCAAGAAGCACACGGTAAGGAGCCGTATTCACATTCTCATCCAAACTGTAAAAGCTTAATTTACCTGTGGCTTTACAACGATAATCATTTCTCCCGGTCGTGCTGTCAAACAAAACACCGCGGTTCTCCATACCTGTGGCGTCGCAAATTGATTTTACGAAACGAGCAGCCAATTCTTTATTATCATTTTCATATTGATCACCATAATGAATATATCCCCAAACCGCATTTCGCTTTGTTCCACCATTGTTATGCACAGCAATAAAAACCTTTGGATGTTTTTTGTTGGCTTGTTGCAATTCCCATGCATAGCCCGAAATCTTTCCATCAATGATTGCAGTTGTGTGTTCAATCTTTGTATTGCTTCCTGAGTCAGCATGATGCACGTCTTTCCGGCCAAGACTCCACACTTTGTATTCTTTTATTTTTTGCTGAATGCTCATCGCCATTGCAGCATCCACAATTCCACCGCAGGTAAGTGCTTCGCTGAAATCTTTTCCTGTGTCAGTTTGGTGAGAAGGTTGCCAGACCACTATAATTTTCTTTTTCTTTTTCTCAATAAAAGACTGGTTGAATAAAAAAGGAACGAAAAGAAGAACTAACCATTTTTTCATTTCAGCAATTTAATGCGGTGAATTTACTAACGGGTATTTTGACTGTAACAAAAAATTACTAACTTAATCGTACCAACAGAACAGCTTGATCTCCGAACGGCCTTCCTTATTCTTTCCACAATAACTGCTTATGGAAATTCAACAGTTTGAAAACCTGGATTTGGATGCACAAGCCTGCCTCACATGGAGAGAAGGAGTTCATCTTGCCTACCGTTCAAAAGGAGAATTTTATATGTCACTCTATCGCCTCAGTAATTTTTATGTTGAGTTAACTTATCATACTTGTTGCGATGGGGTAATTGAAGCTAACTGTTTTGAATGCGAAGATCAACTGCAATTCTATTTAGAGCAAATTAATATCTCCTGCCTTTTTCGCATGAATGATTCCATTTGAGAAAGTTGCTCATTCTAAGATTGCATAACGAAACTCATAATTCTACTTTCCTTAATTACTTAGATTTGTTACCACTGACTCCGTAGCTCAGCTGGTAGAGCAACAGACTCTTAATCTGTGGGTCCAGAGTTCGAGCCTCTGCGGG
>Ga0207647_10000207_pt1 | contig 48256 bp, 42 predicted proteins | sample KBSCornC2_FD_184295 | JGI IMG/M metagenome (GOLD analysis project Ga0207647, IMG submission 184295) | Corn rhizosphere microbial communities from Kellogg Biological Station, Michigan, USA - C2 (SPAdes) (version 2) | ecosystem: Host-associated > Plants > Roots > Rhizosphere ... | reverse complement strand
TATTATCTTCCAAAGGCTCATCGTCAAAATGCTTGATCACCTCGTCCAGCAAATCGCCGGTACCTGAGCCGGTCATTGAAGAGATGTTGTAGATCTCGCCCAAACCCAGTGCATAAAATACTGAAGCCTCTGTATGTTGGTTGTTATTATCCACTTTATTCACGACAACAAAGACGGGTTTCTTGCTTTTTCGCAGCAAACCTGCAATGTCATCATCAAGATCGGTTATGCCGGTAGTAACATCTACCACAAACAAAATAACGCTGGCTTCCTCAATGGCAATAACTACCTGCTCGCGAATGGCAGCTTCAAATACATCGTCAGAGTGTGCTACATAACCACCGGTATCAATAACCGTAAATTGCCTGTCGGTCCACTCAGCCTGGCCATAATGGCGGTCGCGCGTTACGCCGCTAAAGTCGTCGACAATAGCTTTGCGGCTCTCGGTTAAACGGTTATATAAAGTCGACTTGCCCACATTCGGCCGGCCAACAATGGCTACTATGTTACTCATTTGTTATAGATTCAAGAATCAAGAGTCAAGAATAAAGATGCCTTGCAAGCCGTTTCAACTCTCTCTTCTAATATACAGTTATTATAAATTTTTATGTCTTGAATCTTGATTCTTACATCTTGATTCTAATCAACTATTCGTATCCAAATTTCTTCAGATAGTTTTTCTTGCTGCGCCAGTCGGGTATAACTTTGACAAACATTTCCAGGAAAATTTTGCGCTGAAAGAAATCCTCCATGTCACGGCGGGCGTAGGTACCTACTATCTTCAGCATTTTGCCGCCTTCGCCAATGATGATGTTCTTCTGTGAGTCGCGCTCGACGATGATCTCGGCGCCGATGCGATATAATTTATCGCCCTCGACAAACGAAGTCACGATCACCTCGCAGCTATACGGAATTTCTTTTTTATACTGCTTTAACAACTGCGCGCGAATCATCTCTGACGCAAAGAAACGGTCGTTACGGTCAGTCAGGGCATCTTTATCATAGTATGCCGGGTGCTCAGGTAAGTTATCGATCACAAAGTCCATCACCGCCTGTACGTTATGTTTATGCAGGGCAGATATAGCGAAAATGGCTTTCGGGTTCAACTTTTGCTGCCAGTATTCGATTTTTTTCTTTACCTCTTCTTCGCTGCTTTGATCGATCTTGTTAACCAATATACAAAGCGGCGCCAATGAACCTTCCAGTTTTTTGAGGACGTCTTGCTCGTCGTATTCTTCGTAAATGTCAGTCACCAGTAAGATCAGGTCGGCGTCGACGATTGATCCCTCAACCGAGTGCATCATGCTTTCATGCAGCGCATAGTGCGGTTTGATGATACCGGGCGTGTCAGAAAACACGATCTGGTAATCCTCATCGTTCACAATACCCAGAATACGGTGGCGCGTAGTTTGGGCCTTAGGCGTTATGATAGACATATTTTCGCCCACAAGCGCATTCATCAAGGTTGATTTACCTGCGTTTGGCTTACCAATGATGCTTACGAAACCTGCTTTGTGACCCATGTTAAATTAATTTAAAATATTTTTGGACTGCAAAGAAACGAATTATATCTTTGCAGTCCAATAAAACGGAGCACAAAACGCTTTTTTAGTATTGGAACAAAACATTTCGGAAGTTATGACCGTTATGTAAAACACAAAAATAGTGCGGGATGGAGCAGTTGGTAGCTCGTCGGGCTCATAACCCGAAGGTCGTAGGTTCGAGTCCTGCTCCCGCTACCGAAAGAAGATGAAAGGCCTTTAGAGATGATCTAAGGGCCTTTTTCGTTTGTGTTTGTTTCTAAAACAGGTACTTATAAAGCCAAGCGCTCATCATGATTTTGCTCACCTACGCCTCGCGAGTTGCTTCAACACTGCTCACAGCATTTGAATTAACAACGCTACTCGCGTTGTTCAAATGCAGCGCCAGTGTCTTGTGAAGCATTCTCCCAATCGCTCTGTCGAGCTTCTTTTGGGAGACAACTCGCTCTATTCGCGTAGACGGTTCGCGAGTATTTGTTCTTAAACAAGACAGAAACTTTGATTACCGGACTCAAAGGCTGAATGCAAGTTAGTATTGACACTAAATAGACAAGTGGCTATTCTTCCATACCATGTTAAGTTTCACGCATATTAGAAGGCATAGACAATAACAAAGCTCCTTTCGGGGCTAGTCTGCTGTTTTCATGAATTCTTTTATGATACATTGCTTGGGTTAATCAGCTTTTCGGCATCTTCTAAACATTGCAATTCAAAATCTTTACAGCAAGCAGCAATCTTTAACTCATTCAAATCAACTTCTATAATTGGATGAATGTTGTGAACAGGGCATACCTTCTTTTCGATATGCTCTTTTAAGGGCTCGGAAAATAACATGTTTGGGGTTGGCTTATTTGTTGTAAACACAAGAAGTTAATGTTTGTTTACAATAATTTATTTTTGTAAAAAGTTTACTTTACTGCCAGTGTAACATAATGACTATCAGATAACATCAACCTCCCATGAACTTAGCGGTTTTCCTTATAAGGGTAGAAAGATGAAGCATTAGAAAGTAAACCACATCAAGAAATATGATTCCTAACCCTATGGACAGTTATTATCAAAGGGTATATACCCCATCTTAGAAAGTGTCCAAGCTTGACATTTAGAGAATCAAAAGCTTTTACTAGCTTCGCCGCAACTTAAACACATACTAATCAATTATACGACATGATATATTACGGAATCTTTAATGATGGGAACTTCATTGACAAACATAAACTTGAAGATTTGGCGCAGGTAATAGGTTTGGAATACTTCCTCAAACAAGAATATCTACCTGGAAACAAGTATGACGTATTCACCTTAATCCATCCTGATGGTAAGCTTAATTTCTTGCGAATCAATCATATTGAACTTAGGAACATTGGTACCAATTACTGGGACAATTACAATAAGAAGACGATGGCAAGTTTATCTTGACTTTAGTAGAACAATGCACGGTTATTCCATGACGCGGAACCAGTTATTACATGACGAGATGAAGAGTGTAATACTTGCTGCGGTAAATGGTTTTAGAACAGGTGAACACAATCAAATCGAATTTGATGAGAAGCATTCTCAATGCTGCAATCTGCTAATCGACACATTCAATAAGTACATCTCGAGTGAGGAAGCAGAACTTACGTATGGGCAGTCTTAGAAATGGCTTAACATGACATTAAAATATCTCGTAACGTTAAGCATAGTTTGTCCTGAATTAAAAGATATTAAAACCAATAGCAGATATTTCCATGTACCTATCGATAGTTATGTGTTGAAGATATTAGATATCAAGATGACAAAAGCTTGGAGCAGAATGGATAAAGAGGATTACTTACGTTGTCAAGAGAAGTTTACTGCCTGTATCGCATAGAAATACCTACAGCCCAATCACCTATAGAGGCAGAAGTATACGAGTTGACTATAACTATCAAGTTTATGGTTTACTTCAAACGCCTATTGAATGATAGGAGAAAAGTCAAATTCTATCTATCCAGTCATCGTACAGATAAGGTATAACAGGAACATGTCGGCGAGATTTTAAAACAAAAAGTCGGAAGAATAACCTTCCGACCATTGTTAGCTTTGGCGCGTTGCTTTTTGAGATGAATAATAATGTGCACATGGCTATATACAAATAGCATCACATACCGCTACGGTTTACTGTACTGTAATATAGCTATAACGCCAAATGTAACTTAAGTCGCAAATTCTACTTGGATAGCCATTATCAAAATACTTATAAGTAAAAGCCGATGGATTACCATTAGTGCTAATTGTTAAAGGATTGTTAGCACCTGGCGTATTGGTAAACGATTTTTGTAATACTGTAAAATTAAATATAGCAGAAATATGTGATGACATTTCAATATCATAGCATTTAAAGTACACCCATAATGGTAATGCTTTTTGAAAATTAGGCTTATCATCAAACGAGCTTGTTTCTATAACGGTTGGGGTAAGATACGGCACACCGCTCTTATACGGCTGGTCAATTTCTTTAATGTTATTACCCTTGGCATCATACTCATAATTGATTTTTATGGCATTGGGTTCAAAAATTTCAGTAAGCAAATTGTCAGTATAAGTAAGCGAAAACTTTTTATCGGTTGCACCATCTTGTCTTATAAAATCAATAGTAGCAATGTGGCCGTTGGAATAGGAGACCTTTGAGCTACGAATATCTTCGGGATGGTCCGGTACCTTACTCGCGAACACCATGGTTGTGTTAGTAAGTTGATTATTGTCGTTATAATAAAAGTTTGTATGCACCGAAGGATACAAATCAGAAACGTATTGGCGGACCAAACCGGTTTCTGTACTTGTAAGCAATTTTCCGGTATATTTGAAAGTTGTTATAAAATAATTGTATAAAAAATCTGAGTAAGGAGTTGGCCCATTTGGACTACTTGGATCATACCTTATAATAGTATCAACCAAAATTGTAGGGGATGGGGCTAATGATGTTTTCAAGTCATTAGTTAACGATACAGGCTTGATTTCATCTGTTTGTTTTTTGCAGGCCGTAAATAGGAGCGCAAAGGCCGCAACCAAAAGTAGATTTTTTTTCATTTTTGGTAAATTTATGTTCACCGTAGTTAACATTGGTTTACTTGTAATGTTTGAAGTTTATCGGGATAAATGATTTTAATGATAAAATTGCCTTTAGCCTCACCGCAGTACAACAAGCTGTGTAACTTCAATTATTCATTTACTTAATTAAGGGCATAAGTAAAAGAGAAACAATCAAGGATTCACTTGGTAACGTAATTCGTTATATTTGACAAGAGTTAATTAATAGAGTGCCGATACATTATAAGGTACACCGTTATTAAAAGAAGAAGATAAGTAACTAAAGGTCAATAGGTAATGCGGAGGCTTCGAGTCCTGCTCCCGCTACCGAAAAGTTAAAAGCCTCAAGTCGAAAGATTTGAGGCTTTTTTTTGCTATATCGATTTTTGATTCACCTCAAGTCACCCAGAAAACATCGCGCCATTTTTGTTTAAATTGCGGTGTGAAAACTATCTATTCCTTTTTGCTTTGCTTGCTGGTTATGCTTAGCACCACTTTGCAGGCCCAGATTCAACCTGACCAGATAAATTTTGTACGCCAAGGCGCGAAACGCATCATATTCGACAAAGATCAGTCGATCACACTGTCGTCATTATCTCCGGAAAAAATTATAGGCCTACCGGTTATGCACCCTGTCACTAACCAAATGACGACGCATGCACAGGTTGTTATCGAAGAAAATAAACTGATAGTAAAATCAAAGGACGAAACAAATACAGCAATCTGGCTGGGTGGCTTTAACCCGTTTGCTACCTATACCATGGATTTGGCCGCAACATTGGGCGATGGTTCAATAGGTTTTGAGTTCACTGATGCCGCATCTTTAGAAAAAGTAATAATTTCCGAAGAGTTTAAAGATAGCCTGGTCACCGCAGTTAAGTTCAAATTTTTAAAAAATAATGCTGTTGTAGTTGATCAATCTATAGCCGTCGGAGAAAAAGCGGGCAGGTTAGTTCGTGGTAAAATAATCCTTCAAATGCTGGGCAGCGGATTAGTATTGTATAATCAACCAACTGAGGCATTACCACAGATTATGGGGCAGTTTGATTTTAATAAGTACATTGACCTGCGTAATAAAACCTATCTTAATTCCTGGCAATCGCACCTGTTGATAGGCGTAAAGAATGGCGCGGCAAAGATCAACAAAGCAGAGGTAGCGCTGACCGCAGGCATGGGGCTTGCCGATATCAGGCCAATAACCTACGAAACCGGAGAACCTATGATAGATCAAGGCCGGCTTTGGTATACTATGTCTATCCGTGGGCGTGGTTTGCCGCATCCAATACAGGGCGTTTTCAGCCTGAATCCAAGCGTTTTTGATATTAAACTGGAAGGCATTGTAGTTTTCGACCGTAACGACGGGCTGCTGCGCAATGAGGTAGCATCGCATATTTTTTATGACCGCAAGGCCAAAATGTGGCGGGGCGTTACCACAGGCTTCAGTGCCTACGCCAACATAGCGCACGAAAAGAAACAACTGCTCATCATCGAGAGCAGGCACGATCCAAGATTTGGCTTTTCTGTAATGAATGCCCGCCCTTTCCAAATGGTGGGCGACATGGAAGACCCGCAAATATTGTTTGACGATAAAGCCGGCAAATGGCGCATGATAAGTTGCAAAAATCAAGGTGGGTATAAAGCCATATTATCAGAGTCTGACCATTGGGATAAAGATTATAAACAAATTGCCGGCCCCGTGGCGCACAATTCAACCGGCACATCTATGCAGCGGATAGGTGGTAAGATATTCTGCTTTTCAGGCAGCTCCGAAAATAAGATATATACTTACACTTATCCCGATTTAAAAGAGGCAGGAACGTTAAAGATCGACCTTCCGCCGTGGAATGAAACATCCGGATCAAGGGTGTGGCCTAACGTGGTGGAGTTGCCGGATGGCCATTCGTTTAAATATGTTGCCTTAATGATGGACCGTTTTAACTACCCCGGCCTGCAGGGCCAAAACTGGACTTATGGGGCGCTTTATTTATATCATGGGTATTGAGCCAACCACAAGTCGCAATTAACCCCTTAAGTTGTCGTTTTTGCACGTTTACCGGTAGCTGATAGCGCGGTACCTTTGAGTAAACTAAATCAGAAAACTTATGGCAACTCAAATTTTTGTTAACCTACCGGTTAAAGACCTCAACAAATCTGTGGAGTTTTTTACCAAACTGGGTTATACATTTAACCCGCAATTTACCGACGAGAAAGCAACCTGCATGATCATCAGCGATACCATTTATGTAATACTCCTGACCGAACCGTTTTTCCAAACTTTCACTAAAAAGGAAATTGTAAATGCCCACAAAGCCGCAGAATGCTCTATTGCGCTGTCTGCCGATAGTAAAGACGCGGTTAATGAAATGGTAGACAAAGCTGTAGCAGCAGGCGCTACCATACCTAATGAAGCCAGCGACTATGGCTTTATGTACCAACACAGCTTTGATGACCTTGATGGCCACCATTGGGAATTTGTTTGGATGAACCCTAACGGAGTTCCTGAGCACCAGGGATAGTAACTCATACCCGCAAAAGATTAAACATAGTAAATGCCATACAGCTGTATAGCATTTACTATGGAGCGGACTATGTCAAATAAATATTACACAATTATTAACTAATAAAAAGTCCAGAATTTATCCCACTTTTATTTAGAATTTTATACAGAATTATAATTCTAAATAAAAGTGTAAGTTATGTTATCACATCTTAGATCTGTTTCTGGTGGCAGGGCATTGGGTACCGTTGCCTTGATTACACTGGGAATGTTTGCGCAAGCGCAAACTCCCGGCAAAACCAATGTACCGGGCCAAACATTGTTGTCTAATGGTTGGAAAATCAGCCCTGCCGGACGACAATTAGAAGTTGGCGATTTGCCGCTTAATTTGCAGGTTAGCGCCAGCGGTAAGTTTGCGGCAGTTAGCAACAACGGCCAAAGCACACAGTCTGTACAATTGATTGATCCGCGCAGCGAAAAATTGCTGGATACGCGCGAGCTTCGCAAATCATGGTACGGCCTTACCTTTACACATGATGAACGTCATCTGTACGTAGCAGGTGGTTACGATGGCTTTATCCTTGATTTCCATCTTACCAACAATAGCCTGGGTAATGCCGATACCATTCGCCTGGGTAAACCAACTGCCAAAAAACCTATCTGCCCTACCGGTTTGGCTGTTGATAAAAACAACACCAACCTGTACGCTGTAGCCAAAAGCGATAGCATCTTATATATTATTAACCCGGCAAATCAAACTATTGCCAAAAAAGTGCAACTTCCGGGCATAGGCTATAGCTGCTTGCTTTCGCCTGATGAGAGATGCCTTTACATTTCTTTATGGGAACAAGCAGAGGTTGCCCGTTATGATATCGCCACCGGCAAAGTTACAGCCGCAATAGCGACAGGCGATCACCCTAACGAATTACTGCTGAATAAAAAAGCTACTTATTTGTTTGTTGCTAACGCGAACGACAATACGGTATCGGTTATCCAAACGGCTACCGGCAAAGTGGTAGAAACCATTTCGACAGCACTTTACCCGGTAAAACTGGCAGGTTCAACTACCAATGGCCTTGCTTTATCGGCAGATGAAAAAACACTATACATCGCCAATGCCGATAACAACTGCCTGGCTGTATTTGATGTTTCATCGCCCGGCAACAGCAAAAGCCTTGGTTTTATACCGGTGGGCTGGTACCCAACCAACGTAAAAGTACTGGGTAATAAAATTATCGTAGCTAATGGTAAGGGCCTTACCTCAAAGGCTAACCCTGGTGGCCCGCAGCCTTTTCAGAAAGAAAACAACGTAGGCGAACACGTCGGCCAAATTGGTAAAAGCAAAGTACAATACATTGGCGGCTTGTTTCTGGGTACCGTATCTTTCATTGATGCGCCGAAACCTGACGAGATGAAAACTTATACCAAACAGGTTTATACTAATACACCATTTACTCAAAAAGGCATCATAAATGCTAAAGGCGAAGAAAGCAATCCGATTCCGCATCGTTTGGGCGATAAATCACCTATCAAATACGTTTTCTACATCATCAAAGAAAACCGCACTTACGACCAGGTATTAGGCGACATATCGAAAGGTAACGGCGATTCATCACTTTGCATTTTCGGCCGCAAAATTACCCCTAACCAACACGCCTTGTGCGATCAGTTTGTATTGCTGGATAACTTTTATGTTGATGCTGAGGTTAGCGAAGATGGCCACCCCTGGAGCGTGGGTGCTTACGCTACCGACATTGTTGAGAAAACCTGGCCAACTAACTATAGCAAACGCGGACCGGCTTACAGTGGCCCTGCGGCGGGCACAAGCGCCGGTTATATCTGGGACGCTGCCAAACGTGCCGGCGTTGGTTACCGCACTTATGGCGAATTTGGCGCTTATGGCAAGGCTTCCATCAAATCATTACAAGGACATTCTGCACCACATTCACCGGGCTTTAACCTGAAGATCAAGGATCAGGTTCGTGCCGATGCATGGATACATGATTTCGACTCGCTGCTGACCATTAATGCTGTCCCGCAATTAAACACCCTGCGCATCAGTGAAGACCATACCAGCGGTCAGAAACTAGGCGAATATTCGCCAATCGCTTCTGTAGCCGATAATGATCTGGCCGTGGGCCGTATTGTTGAGCACCTTTCGCAAAGCCCTATCTGGAAAGAATCAGTAGTATTTATTTTGGAGGATGATGCGCAGGCCGGCCCTGACCATGTTGACGCACACCGCTCGCCTGCTTATGTTGCAGGTCCGTTTGTGAAACGTGGCCAAGTTATACATAGCATGTACTCAACTACCGGCATGGAGCGTACTATCGAGCTCATCCTTGGTTTACAACCCATGAGCCAGTATGATGCTGCTGCATTACCATTCTATGAATGCTTTACCAGCAAAGCTGATTTAACTCCGTTTAAAGTTATACCTGCTAATGTAGATATCGACCAGCGCAATATTGCCGTAAACAAAAGCAGCAAACGCTCTGAGTATTTTAACCTGGCCAATGAAGACCAGGTACCAGACCGCGACATGAACGAGGTGATCTGGAAATACTTTAAAGGCGAAGATGCCATAATGCCGGCACCCAAACGCAGCGCCTTTGTAATGCTGGAGAAAAAAAGAAAAGATGATGACGATTGAGCATTATCGTTACTAAAAACACAAAACGCCTCAAGTGATGAACTTGAGGCGTTTTGTGTTTTAATGTGATTTGTTAATTGATTGCTCCTTATTGTAAGGTAATTGTACCCATATCGGTCACGCTGCCTGTAGTAACAGCAACACTGTTAACGGTCTTGACAGCATAAGGACTAACCGGTACAAATTTTACTTGATAAGTCCCGGCGGCTAAGCCTGAGAAATAAAACTTCCCGGCAGCATCGGCCACAGCGCCCACGGTATCAGTCCCCATGATGGCATAAACATTAGGAGATGAAGCAGCAGGACTTACTGTCCCGGTCAGTGCTCCAGAAGCAGCGGTGGCAATAGCCCTGATTACCGGCTTAAGTATATATTTACCATTACCTGTTAACACAACAGACTGTGCGGCGTCAAAATCCAGACGCATAGTGTAGGCAATACCTGCGGTTAATTGATCATGCACATTAAGCTTAACGCCTGAGGTTTGGCCGCTTGGTGTGGTCAAATCATGCGAAACACCGGCTACAACCACCCGATTGCCGCTATCATTAAGCACTAATCTAACTTGTTGTATAGTACCTGCCGGGATATCCTTGGCAGCTAGTACAGTATCCTTACCTGAGCGAAAACGCAGAATGTCTACCGAACCACCACCAACATCCAGTGTTTGCTCGCCCTTATCGGTCACAATCACAACACTTTTAATGTTCAGAATAACTGCATCAAAGGCACCGGGAGCGTCGGTCATCTTAACTGTAACATGTGCTGAACCATTGACATTAGTAGTATCACCCTTTTTACAGGCGAGAAAACAAAGGCTTAGGAGGATGCTTAAAAAAAATAATCGTTTCATAATCTAAAATGAGTTTGTTTCCAATTGTAACAAACTTATTCGCCTTTTGTTCGCAAGCAGGGTACCTGGCGGCTTAATAGCCGGTATTCCAGAACCCGTCTAGCCCGTTTCGCCGATCGCGTATTTTACACGTTCAGAATGCGTATTCCACAGCAAAACCTATTGTATAATAGCGGGTTGTATCAATAAATAACAAAACAAACTGCCATGGAAAACAATCAACAAAACGAACAACAGACCGCTCAAAATAAATTTAACAATCCCGGTCAGGAAGGTAGTAATAATAGCGCGTCTGATACCGCAACTGTTGAAAGCACCAACCAAAATGAGGATGCTAACATCGGCCAGCAGAACGAAGGCGGCAGTGATTTCGCTACAGGCAATGATGCCAATCAGGCAGCCTTCACAAATGATGAGGCGATAGATACAGACGAAGACACCGACGAAAGCGACGAGGATGCCGACTCTATGCGGGGTCAGGAATAGATACTTAAACCGGAGCTTAATAATGGTGAATGTTGGTGAGAAAGCCTTTAGAGATATTATCTAAGGGCTTTTCTCTTTCAACAACAGTTCTTTTTTAAACTTTCTTTAACGGCAGGCTGGCAGCAGATATGGTACCGTTACCTAAAAGTGTTTTGCGGCTCAGGCTTTCTATTTTACCCTTCGCGTCGCGGTTTATATACACACGGGAAACATCAGGACCAATATTGGCATTTAAACCTTCTATTACCAATACATCGGGCTTAACCTCTTTTAGCACATAGCTTTCAACCGGCTTATCGGGCTCAACTCTGTTCCAAAGCAAATTGCCTTTGGTATAAGTTATAGTAACATTGCTGGTGTATTTGCCCACCAGGTCGCCGTATTTGCTTTTCATATTTACGGTAGCATTCGTCGGGATACTGCCATTGTCAATCACCCATTGTGCGGCTGCTTTCTGAACAGTATCTGTCGATGTTTTCAGGATGTCCTGTAATATCAGTTTACGGGTTGCTGCAAGGGCGTCGTCTTTACCGGTTTCAACATCAGGTATAACGCCTATGCCTTCCCAGCCCACGTTGTCATTCGGGCCCACTACCATTTTAATTGGCACAAATGCTACCAGGTTGTTTTTTAAGGCAACATTGCCGCCGGCTATGCCTGCACCTGCACTGGTATCGCCCACAATGGTGGCTCGTTTCAATTTCTGCATCGCGTAAGCAAAACCTTCTGAGGCCGAACCTGTACCGCGGCCTGTAAGAATGTAAACCTTAGCATCAGGCATGTGTTTACCGGGGGTGTAAGCGTAGGTCCACTCCTGCTCGTCGCGTTTACGGTCTTTATAAAACCCGTTCAGATAAAATTGCTCGCGGCCCGGGTTATAAAAATAAGATGCCAGGAAACGGCCCATCTGACCAGTGCCACCCGGGTTGTGGCGAACATCCAGAATAATATATTTGCTATAGGCACACATACCCATACTTGCGGCTGCCATTTCAAAGGCCTCCTGCGAGCCCAGGAACGGACCCGGTATTTCTACATAAGCGGTTGAGGTTGCACCATCTATTTCCACTCTTTTAAATCCGTAATTAGCTCTTTCGTCCGAGTTATTTTCCGTATTTCTTCTGGTTCTGTTGCCACGCGGCTCGGTCATACTTTTATAAGACTCTTCGTTTCTGCTTACACGCAGGTGGACGTCTTTATGAGTTTTGCGCATATCCTCGGTTAGTTTTGCAGCAAGCTGGCTCTCCGTTAAGTTATGATAATGCCCTACGGCTTCATTTTTAAGCAAGTCTTCTTTATACTTCGCGCTTATTTCAGGAAAAGGATATACGTTTACCAATCTGTCGCCAAGTTTGGTAACTATTTCATGGGCATCGGCATCACTAACAGTTTGTGCAAAGGTTGGCAGGCTGCCTAACAGCAATGCAGTGGCCGCGCATAGCACCCGGCTTGTTTGTTTGATAAAAGTACTTTTCATTAAATTGAATAAAGATGAGGTGAAAACTATAAGCAAATATAATTGCCGGGCAAGCTGCATACAAGCCCGCTAATGTAACGAAACCATAACCTGAACACTCGCGCCGATATCTCTACAATATCGATTTATGGTGAACTTTATTTGTGCGGATATCGTTATATTTATCTCAAAATACTTTTACCGGCAACGGACTAAGCTTAACATTATCAGCCAGAAAAAACATTTACACAATGAAAAGAAAAACAGTCTCAATTATCGCTTTAGTAGTGGTGCTTATTTTGATAGGCATATTTTACTATCGCTATTATTTTGTATTTGGCGATGGCACCAAAGCCGGTACCATGAACTATTTTGTTCATAAAGGTTATTTATTTAAAACTTACGAGGGCAGGCTTATTCAGGCCGGTTTTAAAGCGCCAACTCAAGGCGCTGTACAGTCAAACGAATTTATATTTTCAGTAACCGATCCAAAAGTGGCCGATCAGCTCAACAGCAACGCCGGCGCTTATCTGGAACTGCATTATAAAGAATACCTGCATGCACTCCCTTGGCGGGGTGTGAGCACGTTTGTTGTGGATAGCGTGGTGTCGGTACGGAAAGTAAACCCGGTGCAACCGTGAGGTAAATAGCTGAATGTACCAAGCGGGACGCCTGCTGAGCTTGGCATTTGTTCAATTAAATCTGCTCAGTAATTCTTTTTACTGTTTTCCGAAGTGCGTTAAGCGATGTTGTGCTTGTCCGCTTGTTGACTTTTATGTTAAAGACGTACTTTCCTTTTCGCACCATCATCAGATCAAAATTCTGGTTATCGGTATGATATAGGGCTTCGTCTCCCAGATGATTGATAGCTACAGCGCCGTGCGATTTGTTAGAAAGGTAAACATCCGAGTACCGCTTGTGCGCGCCATCAAGATTATTGTAAGCTTCAAAAAGAAAGTAGATCACTCCGATTTTACCGCTTTTTGGATCTTTCACATCCGTTTTATACCCGCATAAATACGAAGATGTTGACGCATCTTTTTTGGAAACACTATCTGTAATATGTACCGGGGATCCTAAAATCCCCTCCGCATCCAATTTGGTAAACAATTTAGTCGGTGTAGCTGCACCGATTTTTGTTTGATCAGGTTTGATCATTACATGACTGATATAGGTAATTACAAGCCATGTTATTATTGCAAATCTTGTTAAGTACATATCGCGCTGTTTTAATGCTGCTTAGCCTGATGCTATTACCAAATTACAAAATCTGCCAAACAAAAACGCCTCAAATCTTCCTGATTTGAGGCGCTTTAGCTTTAGGAGTTGCCGATTATGATCCTTTTACTATGGCCAGCGATTTTTCAACATGGTCGGCAGGTGAGATATGATCTGTTGCTGATGAGAAGACAGCTATAATTTTGCCGTCTTTACCGATGACATAAGTGGTACGGGGAATGAAACCATGGTTAAGCTCCATGCCGCGTACATCTTTCATACCAAGTTTTGGAGGCGACATCACCAGGCCATAGCTTTCAGCAATTTTGCCGCCTGCGTCTGACGCAACTGCAAACTTACCTGCACAATAATTCGGATCAGAAGAAAAGGTATTCAGTCGCTCAATATCATCTGCAGATACACCGATAATGGTGGCTCCTGCCGCTGTAAATTTATCCTTTTGTTCGGCAAAGGCGTGTGCCTCTGCATCGCAGCCGCCGGTATAGGCTGATGGATAGAAATAAACTACAACGGGCCCTTTAGCCAAAGATTTTTTTAGTGAAAAATTAAATTCTTTGCCGGCTAAACTGGCACGCGCGCTAAATGCAGGCGCTGCATCTCCTTTGGTTAGCATCTTGGTTTGGGCAAAGCCAGACAGGTTGATCAGCAGTAAAAAGCTGAAAATTAAAAAAGACAGACGGTAGTATTTTTTGAACATAACGAGGTTGTTTTTGGGGTTTGTTAATGATGTTATTTTCAAAGCTACGATAGTATGGAGAATTGGGTTGTCTGTCATTGAAATTTTACTGGGAGCCAAGTTGGCTTGACTACCGCAAAAAAGTAAACAGCATAGCTAAGACCGCGCAATTACTATCGCATAAATTAATATCGGAATCAGAAGATAGAATAGAACAAAGAAATATGTTTTATACGCCGTATTTGTGTATTCTCTTTTTGATTCAAGCACTCTACTGGAATCGGTAAATAAACTAACAGCCCCTGTAATAAATATGATTGTAGATAACAACGCTATTTTAACTGTTTCTATGGTCAAGGGCAATTCCTTTTGTTCATCTGAAATCAATAAAACCAATATTGATAATAGCATCAGAATGAAGAATGACAAAAGCGCTTTTGAATGAAACGAAGCTGCAAATGGCTCATTCTTTTTCCTATAATAACTATATAGTGACAGCATCAATTTATTAATCATAGCGCTTTTTAACCGGTATCGTTACTGCATCGCCAATTTACAAAATCTATTGAAAACAAAAAACGCCTCAAATCTTTCGACTTGAGGCGTTTAACTTATTCAGCAATATCTATCAGGCGCGTATAGCCACGTGGCCTGCGTTTACTTTTTTCTTGTAGCTCCAGTAAAATACTATCGGGAACACAAACAGGTTAAAGATGGTATTGGTGATCAAACCACCGATAACCACAATAGCCAGCGGTTTAGAGGCTTCTGAACCTATACCATGCGACAGCGCCGCAGGCAGCAGACCAATAGCCGCCATCATAGCGGTCATAATCACTGGGCGCATACGGTCGGCTACACCGGCTTTCAGAGCTTGGGGGAATGAATGGTAAATATCATGTTTCAGATCCCTGATATTGGATTTGAACTTCGATATCAGGATTACCCCGTTTTGTACACAAATACCAAACAAGGCAATGAACCCTATACCTGCCGAAATATTAAAGTTTACACCCGTAATGAGTAGCGCCAATATACCGCCCATAATTGCAAACGGAACGTTATTTAATACCAGCAGCGAATCGCGGAAATTACCGAACAGGATAAACAGGATAAAGAAGATGATGAGCAAACTAACCGGTACCGCCTGCGACAGTCGTTTGGTGGCACGTTGCTGGTTTTCGAAATCGCCCGCCCACTCCAGGTGGTACTCTTTAGGCAACTTGATCCTGGCATTTACTTTTGACTGTGCCTCGGCAATGGTGCTACCCATATCGCGCCCACGGATAGAGAACTTGATGGCACCGTAGCGGCTGTTCTTATCGCGGTATATCATGCTGATACCGGTAGTTTTGCGGATGTCTGAAATTTCGCGCAACGGCACGCTACCGCCTGCCAAAGTAGGCACACGCAAGTCGCCAATAGACTGCTGGTTGTTACGAAAATCTTCCGGATAGCGTATCCTCAGGTCAAATTTCTTTTCGCCTTCATATATCTGCGTTGCTGCCCTGCCGCCAATGGCAGTTTCAATAACGGCGTTGGCATCGGCAGCAGTAACGCCATATTTGGCCATTTTGTCCTGGTTAAGGTCTATCTGCAATTCAGGCTGCCCCATATCGCGCAGGACACCCAAATCTTCGATACCTCGTATACCTTTCAAAATGTTATAAATCTCATTTTCGCGACTTTCGATGTATCGATAATCATCGCCAAACATTTTTACAACAATAGAACCTTTTACACCCGATACCGCTTCTTCCACGTTGTCTGATATGGGCTGCGAGAAGTTAAGATCCACGCCCGGATAAAACTTCAGTTTCTCCTGCATACGTTGTATCAATTCTTCTTTGGTCTCTTTGCGTTTCCATTCATCCTGCGGATAAATATCAACGTGGAATTCTATATTGTAAAAACCGGTAGCATCAGTACCGTCATTCGGGCGGCCGGTTTGCGAGATCACCTGTTTAACCTCATCAAAACTCAGAAAGATACGACGCATCTCGTTCGCCAGTCTCACTGATTCATCCAACGAGGTGCTTAGCGGACCTGTAGCACGCACATATATCGAGCCCTCGTTCAGCTCGGGCAAGAACTCGCTGCCTAACAAGCCAAAACTCGCCAAACTCAATCCCAACGAAACCATTGAAATAACAAACACCAGCTTGCGGCCTTTAAAACATACATTATAGAAACTCATGGCATGCTTGCTTACAAACTCTACAAAGACGTTATGACGTTCGCGTACATTCTTTCTAAGCAACACACTTGCTAAGGCCGGCACTAATGTAAAGGTGAATATCAAAGCGCCCAATAATGCAAAGCTCAGCGTCCAGGCTAGCGGCGAGAACATTTTACCTTCCACCTTCTGGAAGCTGAAGATTGGCAACAAACCGGTGATAATGATAGCCTTGGCAAAGAATATACCTTTACCGTTTACCTGGCAAGCCTGGCGGATCAAACCCAGTTTACTCAATTTATTGAACCGCTCCATGCCCATCTCTTTGGCCTTATGATCGAGTAACACGAATATCCCCTCTACCATCACCACGGCCCCGTCTATAATGATACCAAAGTCGATAGCACCCATTGACAGTAGGTTGGCCGACATACCTTTCAGCTTCAAACACATGAACGCAAACAAAAGCGCCAGCGGAATGATCACGGCCACGATAACTGTAGTGCGCCAGTCGGCCATAAACAGCAGTACGATCACGGTTACGAAGATGATACCCTCGGCCATGTTGTGTAACACGGTGTGGGTGGCAAAATTTACCAGATCTTCGCGGTCATAGAAGGTTTTGATCTTTACGTCTTCAGGCAAGATGCGGTTATTCAGATCGGCTATCTTTTCTTTCAGAGCCGCAATCACCACACTTGGGTTTTCGCCTTTACGCATTACCACAATGCCCTCCACAACGTCCGGATCAATGTCGCGACCTACCTGGCCCAAACGCGGCAGGGCCGACTCGGTCACCTCGGCAATGGTCTTCACATAAATAGGCGTACCCTTTACGTTGTTAACCACGATGTCCTTGATCTCATTAATATTATTAAGCAAGCCGATGCCCCGCACCACGTAGGCTTGTCCGGCTTGCTGTATCACATCGCCGCCAACGTTTACGTTACTTTTAGAAACTGCATCGTAAAGCTGCAAAGGAGTGATATTGTATTGAACCGCTTTTTCAGGGTTTATAGTAATCTGGTAAGTTTTCACCTGTCCGCCAAAGCTGTTCACGTCGGCAATGCCGGGTACTGCTTTGATCTCGCGGTCAACCACCCAATCTTCAATGGTTTTCAGTTCGCGAACCGAGCGGCGATTACTGGTCAGCGTAAAACGATAGATCTCGCCTGTAGGGCCGTATGGCGGCTCTATTTCAGGGTTGATACCGTCGGGCAAATTAGCTTCTTCAATGTGGTTATTTACCTGCAAGCGGGCAAAAGCATAGTCCACATCATCATCAAAAGTGATCTTTACTACCGATAAGCCGAATAATGACGATGAACGAACGCTCACCTTTTTTTCGGCTGGATTCAGAGACAGCTCGATAGGGCGGGTCACAAACTTCTCAACCTCTTCGGCTGACCGTCCCGGCCACTGGGTAATGATGGTTACTGATGTATTGGTCACATCCGGGAAAGCATCAATCGCAATGTTTTTGAAACTGACGTATCCGGCTACAGCAGCAAGCGCCGTAATGAAAAAGATAAATACGCGATTCTTGAGCGCAAAAGACAGCACTCCTTTGATAAACTTATTCATAGAGTTAGTCTTTCAATGATTCATACAGATATACCTGACGAGAAGCTACAACGCGCTGCCCCGGCTCCAGGCCCTTGCTGACGTAAGCTACATCTTCGACACGTTTAGCGATCTGAATAGGCTGTATATGCACTTTAGCCGGCCCGTCAATTACAATCACATAGTTTTTGTCATTATCAAACACAACAGCGTTGGCGCTAATAGCCGGTAATTGCGGACCAGATTTAGCTTTGATCTTGATATTGGCAAACATACCCGGCGTTAACAAATTACCCGGGTTTTCAATCTTAACACGGGCGCGCATTACTTTGCTGTCAGGGTCAAGCATATCAACCAGCTTGTCAATCTTGCCGTTAAATGTTTTATCGGGATAAGCCAGCGTGGTGATGGCTACCGGGTCGCCAACCTTTACACTGGCAATGTCTGACTCATACATGTTTACCATTACATAAACCGACGACAGATCGGCAATGGTGAACAGGTTTTGGGTGTTATCTGCACGTACCTGCATATCGTCAGTTACATTCTTTTCAATCACAAAACCATTAAGCGGCGAAACAATTTCATAGCCTTTGCCATTGGTTTTATTGATAGATAACACAGAACCGGCACGGCTGCTTTCGGCTACCGCTTTTTGGTAATCGGCTTTAGCCTGTTCAAGGTCCTTGCCTGAGGCCAAACCGCTTTTATACAGATCTTCAGTTGATTCCAATACGCGTTTGGCGCTGCGGGCATCAGCTTGCGAAGCTACCAGGTCGCGGGTATAGCCGGCGATCTCGGCACTTTTAAGTGTAGCCAATAGTTGGCCTTTGCTAACGCGATCGCCGGTTTGTACTTTGATAGATTGCGCTACGCCGCTAACCATCGGATAAATTTTGATCATCTTGGTTTCATCGGGCGCAACGTTACCGGTAAGTGTGATTACCGATTGTGCGTCGGCAGCTTTAACAGTGTCTACCAATAAACTACGTAACAAGGTGTCAGTTACCTTGAAATGTACATCGGGAGCTTCAGCTTGTTGGTGGTGTGTGCAGCCGGCTGCGACAATAGTTAAAGAAGCAGCGAGGCCGTAAATCATTAATTTATTGCGAAACATATTTGTTAATTTTTGCTATCAATAGTTAAAAAAGGTGGTACCGGTTGCATAATTAAGCTGCATCAATGAGCTGACGCGGTTTAACTGCAGATTGTTAAATTGGAGAGTGTTAGTTTTATACGAATCATAAAAATCCAGGAACTCTAACAGGCTAATGTTGTGTTTCTGGTAGTTTTTAGCGACTTCAACAATCAGATGATTAAAGTCGTCTTTAAACTTAGGGTCAAAGCTGTTGTACAGGTTTTCAAGGCGCAACGCGCTTTTATAAGCAGTGGCTACATCACTTTCTACCTGATCTTGCTGGCTCTGCAATTGTGCCTTGCTGGCATCAACAGCTATACGGGCCTGTTTTATAGCTCCTTGGTTGCGGTTAAAAAACGGCAATGAGAAAGCTAAACCGGCACTGTTATAGTCGCGGATGTAGCTTCCCTGCTTATCATAACCTAACTGAACGGTTACATCAGGCACCGCCATGGCTTTTTGTAAAGACAGGTTAACGTTGCTATAATCAACACCTGAGCGGGCGTTTTTCAGATCGGCGCGGTTAGCAAGGGCCGAATCCAGCAGTCGCTGATAGTTAACCTGGCCTACAATACTTTTTTCGGCTGTACCAAAATCATTTTGAGGCGACACATAAGTGCCTACAGAAGCACGGATCAATAGTTTGAACTCGGTTTGTGCATCCTGTATCTGATCGCGAAGGTCATTCTGCTCAGATTGCAGCGAATACAACTGCGATTGGATACGCAACACCTCTTTAAGTGCGATATTTCCTTTGTCGTATTGCTCCTTAAACGCTTTAAGCGTGATGGCTAATGAATTGATCTCTTCCTGATAAACTTTTTCAGACTGTTCAAGGAAATAGATCTTGTAAAAATCGGTATTTAGCGTAAAGCTTAGCGTACGCAATAAATCATAGAACTGGTACTGCTCTTGTTGAGCCGATATCTGTGCCAGCTGAATGTTTTTGTTGCGTTTGCCCGCGGTTTGAAAAAGCTGCGATAGTTGCGCAGAATACTCGCCGCCGTCATGGCTCATGTCAAAAAACTTTTTGGTTTGCGGGTTATACAGCACGTTGTCAATACTGAATTGCGGGTTGTCGAACAAACGGGCAGTAATGATAGCTGCTTTAGCCTGATCAACCTGGTAACGTTGCATAAGCAGGCTCAGATTATTCTTCAGGAATCTTTCTTTAGCTTGCGGCAAGGTTAGTCTCAGTGTATCGCCATCAGGGGTTTGTGCAAATGCTGGTTCCCCAATAGCCATACACCATGTTAGCATAATTAACGGATAAAAAACATGAACAAATTTTCGGTGCATAGTTTATTTGTTAGTGGGCCAAAAGTATCAACGTTTTATTATTACGGAATTACAGCAACATTAGAAAATCATTAGAAAATGGGCCGTAAAGCTAATTTGAGCCGGCTACCCGCCATTTATAACAAAATTGTTATTTTACTACCTTGCGGGCCAGGTTTGCCGGATAAGTACGCTTCGTGAACAATAAAGGCAACTTTGTCATCGTCACATCTATTCAGTCCAAACTGAGTGTTATTTATCGAATAATATATTTTTTACTAATCAACCGATAATTTAACCGGGCGATAACATTAAGTGCTTACCGCAACTCTATTTTTAAGTAAACTTAAAAACAAGAAACTTATGGAATCAAATGCAAACGCATTGAACTGGTTTGAAATACCGGTAGATGAAATTGATCGCGCACAAGACTTTTACGAAGGCATTTTCGATATGGAAATGATGCCAATGCAGGAAATGCCCGGCATGAAAATGGTAGGCTTCCCGATTGACATAAACAGCGGGAAAGTTGGTGGCAGCCTGGTTGAAAGCGAGAACCATTATCCTTCTGAAGACGGCGCTGTAATTTACTTAAATGCCAACCCTGATATGCAGGTTATCCTTGACAGAGTTGAACAACTAGGCGGCGAAATAATAATGCCCCGCACGCAAATAAGCCCTGAAATTGGCTACATGGCTTTTATTTTAGATACCGAAGGCAACAAAATAGGCTTGCATTCTCAAAACTAAAATCACCTGTCACCATATCACTCTAAAAACATTAAACGCCTCAGATCTGGTAGATTTGAGGCGTTTAATGTTTTTGGGTGGATATTTGCAAATTGGTAAGTGAACCAGACGGCAAACCGTGTTACCACGATTAAATTTTCGATATTCGTACTATGAAAAAGATTCTGCTGCTTGTAGCGCTACTATATATCAACAGCATAGTTTATGCCCAAAAAGTAGTTGAGCCATCTACAAGTGATCATCCCGATTGGTCAAAGCCATATCCCCCGTTTCAAATTGCGGGGAATTTGTATTACGTAGGCACCTATGATCTGGCTTGTTACCTCATTGTCACGTCGCAGGGAAATATCCTGATCAATACGGGTCTGGCGTCGTCGGCACCTGTTATCAAAGCAAACATTGAAAAATTAGGATTCAAATTTGACAACATTAAAATACTACTAACTACCCAGGCCCACTTTGACCATGTGGGTGCTATGGCAGCTATCAAAAGAACGACAGGCGCTCAATTAATGATAAACGAGGGCGATGCAGGTGTGATGGCAGACGGCGGTCGTTCTGATTACGCAATGGGCGCTAAAGTTTGCGTTTTTGAACCGGTAAAGACCTACACAATTTTGCATAACAACAATATTATACGGCTTGGCAGCACGCAATTGACTTTACTGAATCATCCTGGCCATACCAAAGGTTCATGCAGCTTTTTGTTTGATGTGAAAGATAAAACCCGTAGCTACCGCGTGTTAATTGCCAATTTACCAACTATCATTACGGATAAAAAGTTCACAGACATCCCCGCTTACCCACACATCGCCCAAGATTATGCTTACACTTTAAAAGCCATGAAAGCGTTAAAGTTTGATATCTGGTTAGCGTCACATGCCAGCCAATTTGACTTAGCCAATAAGCATAAGCCCGGCGGCAAATACAATCCTGCAGCATTTATGGATAGAAAAGGTTACGACACTCAACTTGATCAATTACAAAAAGAGTTTGACCAAAAAATGGCTCAGAAATAAGTCTGACAATATTTATACTATTGTAAATCCAGCATGTGGTCGGTGCTATCACCACGCCACCAATTTACTTAACCAGCAATTGTCTAAAAGCAAGGCTATCGCCTTTAAAGGCATCAAAATCAACTTTGTGATTAATGCCGCTAACAGTGGCTTTGTCTGAGTGCTGCCAGAACCACCATGTGGTGTTTTTGCCTAACTGCAACTCCTCCTGATAATAATGGGCAATCCATAGCGGATAGCCATCAAAATGTCCCGCCAGGTAATCCTGATAATAGCGGATGCCGGTATAAATGATAGGCTTAACGCCGGTGCTCATTTCAACTTCTTTGACGAAAGCCTTCAGCTCGCGACGCATCTTATCGGGCGGCACACCGTCCAGTACTTCAATATCTACTACGGCCGGCAAATCGCCTTTTTCAAGGTTTACATTTTGCAGAAAAAATTGTGCCTGCCATAAGCCGTCTTTCTTCGGTCGGAAGAAATGATAGGCACCGCAAGTTATGCCCGCCTTTGCGGCCTCGCGCCAGTTCCGTTTAAAATACGGGTCTACCTTTAGCAAACCCTCTGTAGCTTTAATAAAAGCAAAACGAATGCGCACACTGTCCTCCTCCATCGAGGCTACCATGGGCCAATCTACCTTCCCTTGTGCGTACGATACATCGATACCGTGCCATTTGTACATCGTCGGGATAGGAATGCCAAAGCTATGATAGACGCGATACTTATGCGGCGAGCCCATGTCCTCTATCCAGCGCCAGGTAGAGCTGAACATTTTTAAGACATAGCCATAATACCAGGGCGACAAAACAATAAGCAACGCTCCGGCAACCAACAATTTCCATGTATTACCACCACTACCCGATTTCTTTTTAGTGGCGGGTTTTCTTTTTGCAGGTGCTCGTTTGGTTTTTACCGGGGGCTTACGTCGAACTTGATTCACTGTGCGAAGATACGATTTGAGGCATCAATTAATATCATCGCCGTTTTTTGTAGCTTAGCTTTATAAACCATTCGTCATGAAATTTAAGATCGTCATTGCCTTGTTGCTGGTTTCCGGCATTTCAGTTTTCGCACAAAAAAAACCGGCGGCTAACAAACCTAACATCGTTATTATTTTGGCGGACGATATGGGCTATGGCGATGTATCGGCGTTTAACAAGGACGCCAAAACGCACACCCCCAACATCGACTTATTTTCCAAACAGGGTATCACCTTTACCGACGCACATTCGGGCGGTGCAGTTTGTACGCCCTCAAGATATGGCATCTTAACCGGTCGCTATTATTTCAGGTTGCCAAAGCATGAGGAGTTTCAGGGCTATTTGCAGCCGCTCATCGACAGCTCGCGCGAAACCATTGGAACCTTGATGCAGCGGGCCGGCTATGAAACGGCAGTGGTGGGTAAATGGCACGTAGGTTTAGCCTGGGGATTAAAAGACCCCGCGCAGCCGCAATACCAGCGCGGCAAAAACCTGGGGTATACCAATACTGATTTCAGCAAACCCATCGGCCGCGGACCGCGGGCTTTGGGCTTTGATTATAATTTTATCCTCCCGGCTTCGCTGGATATGCCGCCTTATACTTTCGTCAAAAACAACCAGGTGGTCGACCCTAATGTGATTTTGACTGCCGATGCCTATCCGCATAAACAAGATCACACCCAGCCCGTTTGGGACAGGAAATACACCAACGCCAACGACATTTATTGGGAGCGCGGGGTTTGGTGGCGCAATGGCGAGATGTCCAAATCGTTCAAAATGGAGAATTGCTTGGATACCATTGTAAGCCAGGGACTGTCATTTATGGACAGGCATCTAAAGAGTCAGCCCAATAAACCATTTATGCTGTATTTGCCGTTGACCGGTCCGCATACGCCATGGTTGGTTGATGCCGCGTTTAAGGGCAAAACAGCAATGGGTGTTTATGGTGATTTTGTGGCCGAAATTGACAACGTGGTTGCCCAGGTTAACGACCGGCTGAAAAAGCTTGGCATCAGCGATAACACCATCGTGATCTTTGCCAGTGATAACGGCGCGCCCTGGGCTCAGGACGACATTAAGACCTACAACCACCAAAGTAACATGGGCCGCCGCGGACAAAAAGGCGATATTCATGATGGCGGGCATCACATCCCGCTCATTGTAAAATGGCCGGCCGGCATAAAAACACCCGGAACATATACATACACAGTAAGCCTGATTGACATGATGGCCACCTTTGCCGATCTGACCCATCAGCAAATTGCCAAACCTTATGGTGAGGATACCTTTAGCTTTTACAAAGTATTAACCGGCGATTTGAGCACACCTACGAGAAAGGATATCGTCTATGAATCATCGCGCGGTAAGCTGGCCATTAAGCAGGGCGACTGGAAATACATAGACTGCCTGGGCTCGGGCGGATTTACCGAACCGGCCATCATTCAACCTGTACCGGGCGGACCAATCGGGCAGTTATATAACCTGAAAGCTGATCCGCTGGAAAGTAATAATCTGTTCAGCCAAAATCCAGAAAAGGTAAAAGAACTAAAAACCCTGCTTGATCAATATGTCAAACAGGGTTATACACAATCAAGATGAATTGTCGGTTATCTAAAATTAAACTCGACCACCTTGCTTTTCTGGGTAGCGCTAAGTGTATCCACATACCATGACGTTCCCACGTTTTCGATATTATAATTAAAACCAACAACCAGCCGGTTGTTATTGGCTTGTATTTTCTTCTCAGCGACTATGGCATTGGCCACCTTTGGAATATCTTTGACCTTCATAACGGCATAGGTGGAATCAAACAAATGCGTCCCGCCGTCTTTGATAAATATAGAGAAGGTAATATTACTTTCATCAGTCGAAAAATCTTGATCGGTATAAAGTTTAAAAGTTACTAGACGGCTATCTAAAGCCTTACCGAGCATATTCTCTTTTTTGCATGAACTCATGCCGACTATAATAGCCAGCATGCTTATAGATAAGGTAAGTATTTTTTTCATTTAATACTGTTGCCATTGATAAATATAAACTTGCCCAATTACGTCGGTTAATCGGCAAGGGTTGCTTCTTAGACGCAACAAATGCTATTTGGTTACAATATTAAATAATATCCAATTATTTAGATAAAATCTTACTTCTTCAACCTAAAGTCAGGCAAAACATAGCTGTATACGCTATACCTCAACTCGCTCCATGCACTTTGTTTAGGGAACGGGAAGCCGGGGAACAACTCCTGGTTATTCGGCACAAATTTCACCTTAATACGGATAGCCGATTTACCCACTGTTAAATTCATCGGGATCAAAAACTCATCGTCGCGGAAACGGCGGTATGATGTTTTGGTACGTAGCAAACGGTTGTCCAACTCGCCCGGAGGGTCTGAGTAGATACAGGTGTTTGAGCCCGCCAGGTACCAGGTGCCGGCCAATTTCCAGTCGGCGATTTTGTTGTTAGCGTCGGCAATATAAACTTCGGCGGTTTGGTTGGGGAAACTATAGTCAAGCGTGCGTCTTAATAAAGCGCCCTGGTTATTTGCGGCCAGCTTGACCGTGAACTCCGAGTTGCCTCGGGTAAATCTGCCGTCTTCCCCATGCGCCGGGTAAACATCTTTACCGGCTAAATCGCCCATCTGTTTCGTGTTGGGGAACTGACTAATCCCCAGTTCATATCTTGAAACAATCTTCTCCACCGGCGAAGCCTGAGGTGAGGTATAATTATGGCTGCTTTCGCTGGCAGTGTTGCCGACATCAATATCATCCGTCTTAATCAATGACGCGGCAGGCAGGCCGTACCAATAAGCCACCGACTCATAATGTTCGGTGCTCAGATTTTCGCCGCCATGCTCCAATTTTATCAAGGCGCGTTTGCCAAATGGCATCATATCGGCCAATAAAAAACGATAGGCCGACTCGATCAGGTCCTTATCGCTTTTAGCGACTGCCTTTGTTTGCGCACCAAGTGGATGACCGGCAAAGGCCAATGTCATGTTTTGGCCGCCCCAATAGTCGCCGCCTCCGGCCCATTCCTCGGTACCGGTACCATAGGCCTGCGGACTATCGCTATCGTCAAAAAAGAAACGCGGATCTCCCTCTAAGGTACCGAGGTTAGCATTATGCGAAAACACAAACGATGTACCCACAAAGCTGCCCGACCAGTCGTCGTGACCCTCTATGCCGCGGGTATCCAGGTAAGTCATGTCCTTGCCAGGCTCCGGATGCGGGATGTCCTGACAAGTAGCGTGGAAGTAAGCGTTCAAGTTGGGCGCTGTTTTTAAAGGCTCATACCTTATTTCGTAATTGATCTGCGTATCGCCCGGTGTTATGTCGGCCAGCTCAAACCTGGCCGATTTGAAGAAAGGCATTGGGTAATAACAAGCCAATTCAATTTTTTTATTAGGATAGTCAAAGCGAATATTAATCGGAAAACCTTTTACCAGGTATTCTCTCGAATCGCGATTATACAAAGTACCTGCGCCAAAAAACAAAGCCAAAGGTGCATCAATTGATGGCTGAGCGGTACCATCCCAGGTAACCTGTAAACGTAGGTGTTCCAGCTCGTCCGCCTTATCTAAGGGCAAGGTTAGTTTAAAAGCGCGCACTGATGAAGCTGCTGCCTTAACATTGGCAATTAGCACTTTATCATTGTTCAGCTTAACATCGCCGGTAATCTTTTTTATGTTTTTAGGGGCGATATCTGTCCCGGCTTTCTCAATCAGATCAAGCACATCTTTATCGGGTGCCTGGTTAATATCCCAGGAATTTATCGGCTGTGAAAGATTTTGCGGATTAGCATACAGATGATAAATGAAATACCCGGTGCCGTAGTGTGTCTTTGAATACGCAATGCTAAAGGCGTCTTTAAATGGCATCGGTGTCCAGATCAGGTCCGCGCCTTTGGTATCGGCCCAGGTAAAATTAAGCGGTTTCGGAAAAGCCGCCCCCGGGATAAAAACGGTCGAGGTTTTGAATCTACTGATGGCATTCATGCGGTCGGCAGTGGCGCTTTCTTCAACCGAATTGTCTTTCCCATCAGCAATAAAATGCCACGGACTGCCATGCCAATGGTTCGCTCTGAAAAAGTACATTACTCCCCTGCCTTTAACATCCAGGGCCACGTTATGATCTTCATCTCCGGCAAACAGGTAATGACTGGCATCGGCAGATTGGTTAGCGCCCTCGCGATCATAAGTACTTCGCATGTAGGCGCGGTCGCCAATGCGCAGCATCGGCCATTTATCCCACATCCGGTAAGCATCTAAACCTACGGGGATGGTTGGAAGAGATTTGGTTTGTTGCGCAAAGGTTTGCGCCGCCAAACAGAGCATAACAGGTGCCAGCAGACTCTTTAAAGCTTTCATAATTAGGTCGGTCCTTTATAATTGGTGATACAAAGAAAGGAAAATAGCCTATAGAAAACTTTAAATAATTGGCCGATTGTGGTATTATGTTGACGAGGGGACGTCTCGTCACCGAGGCATGGAGAAAACACCGCTTATATACTTGCACAGCCTCGAATCAAAACTCAGTTATAGTTGTCAAAATAATATTTTGCCTTTGTATAAATTTTGTCATCATCACCCTTCACATATCGAAGCCCGATCTTGATACTATCTCCATGATTTGTTTCATATTTAAACTTGATATACAGCGATGAAGAATATCTGCCTGAAACGATGCTTATGTCTTTAACATCCTTCCATTCTATAGCCACATCTTTAATGTACGACACCAACGCATCTGGATTTATTTCTAAAGCAATTTTATTTTGAAGAGCAGGGATAAAATATTTAATAAAAAACTGAATAGCCATAGTGATCAGCAATAAGTCGCCGGCCGATATTAAAGCAACATTTGCCCATTCACGCAGATTTATAAACTCCATCAAATGGGGCGCACTCAGAGCAACCAATGCCCATAAAAGCGTTACAGCAAATGTCGCATTGCCAATACTATAGCGAAAGGTTGTAGTTTTCATTAACTAAATATAAGAAGAAACTTATTGTTGCTTTGTGAGGACTCACCCCGCCAACGCTTCGCTGGGCGACCCTCTCTTCGCCTACGGCGGAAAGAGGGTTGATTTAAACTTTTTTCTACCCTCTTTCCCGCTTGCGGAAGAGAGGGTGGCCGAGTGAAGCAAAGGCCGGGTGAGTCCCCCGTAACTTTTTAAATATTATTTTACATCCCTCCTGTTTTAGCCCTACCTTTGCGGCTTAAAATTATACTGCATTACCATGAGTTTCAGAACCGAACACGATACTATGGGCGAGGTACAAGTACCTGCCGAAAAATATTGGGGCGCACAAACAGAGCGTTCACGCAACAACTTCAAAATTGGTCCGGAGGCGTCTATGCCTAAAGAGATCATTGCTGCATTTGCTTATCTGAAAAAGGCTGCTGCTTTTACCAATACCGATCTAGGTGTTTTACCTACCGAAAAGCGCGACCTGATTGCTAAAGTTTGCGACGAAATATTAGCAGGCGAGCTTGCCGGCGAGTTCCCGCTGGTGATCTGGCAAACCGGTTCAGGCACACAATCAAACATGAACGTTAACGAGGTGGTGGCTAACCGCTCGCACGTTATAGCAGGCAATAAACTGGGCGAGGGCAAAACCTTTATCCACCCGAATGATGACGTGAACAAATCGCAATCATCAAACGATACCTATCCTACCGCTATGCACATTGCTGCTTATAAAATGGTGGTTGAGGTAACTATCCCCGGCGTTGAAAAGCTCCGCGATACGTTGAAAGCAAAAAGTGAAGCTTTTAAAAGCGTAGTAAAAATTGGCCGTACCCACCTGATGGATGCTACACCGTTAACTTTAGGTCAGGAGTTCTCTGGTTATGTATCTCAGTTAGATCATGGCTTGAAAGCTTTGAGAAATACATTGGCTCACCTTTCTGAACTGGCTTTGGGTGGTACCGCTGTTGGTACCGGCATCAATACGCCAAAAGGTTATGATGTTAAGGTTGCCGAATACATTGCTAAATTTACCGGTCTGCCATTTATCACTGCCGAAAATAAATTTGAGGCCCTGGCTGCTCACGATGCAATCGTGGAGTCGCATGGCGCTTTGAAACAAATTGCTGTTTCTTTAATGAAGATTGCTAACGATATCCGTATGCTGGCTTCTGGTCCGCGTTCAGGTATCGGCGAGATTCATATTCCGGACAACGAGCCGGGCTCGTCAATCATGCCGGGTAAAGTTAACCCAACCCAAAACGAAGCCGTTACCATGGTAGCCGCACAAGTTATGGGGAATGATGTCACTATCTCGGTTGGTGGTTCAAACGGCCATTACGAGTTGAACGTATTTAAACCGGTTATGGCGGCCAATTTCCTGCAATCGGCACGTTTAATTGGCGATGCCTGCGTATCGTTCAATGACCATTGCGCCAAAGGCATCGAGCCAAACTACGAGGGCATCAAAAAACACCTGGAGAATTCGTTGATGTTGGTTACAGCACTTAACCCGCACATCGGTTACGAAAAAGCAGCTAAAATTGCTAAAACCGCATTGCAAAATGGTTCGTCACTACGCGAAGCTGCTATTGGCTTAGGCTACCTGACCAACGAACAGTTCGACGAGTGGGTGAAACCTGAAGATATGATTGGTAGCTTGAAATAATTTCAATAAACTTTGTCATTCTGAGCATCGCGAAGAATCTTGTATAAGCGATAAGTAAGGCGTATAAGATTCTTCGTTTCACTCAGAATGACAATTCTACTTTATAATGCAAAAAGCTTTCGCCTTTTACCTTTTAGCTTTCAGCTTCTTCTCTCTGACCGCCTGCTCGCCAAACCCCAACCTGCAGGGCCGGGGCGAAAACTATCTGCAAGGCGAATGGAAACAAGACAGCGTGCCCAAACAAAAGCAGTTGCTAAGCTACTCTTTGTATCAGTTTAAATTTACCTGTGACTCAGTTTATATGGAGCTGAATGAATACAGCAAGGTAAACACCGGCATGGATAGCTGTATGCTGGGCGGCCATTGGAAAGAATACATTCGCGGCACCTATAGTCAGCGCAACGACACACTGCATATCCGCGGTAACTTTTGCAATGCCGATTACAGCCTGAAGCCGCAGAAAGGCTGTTTTCGGTCAGGACCCTATGAGGAGTTTTTCAAGGTAAGCAACAAAGCCGATTCGACCGTTCAATTTTTAAGTTCGTCGGACGTTATACCCATCAATCTACATTTAATTAAACGGACGTCTTGTACGCCAAAACCATTATAGTATGAAATTAAAATCTTTAAAAAATTTATCCTTAGCGCTGGCTATTACATGCGCGCCGATGATAAGCATGGCCTGGGGCACCAATGGGCACCGCATTACCGGCCAGATTGCCGAGAATCATTTAACGCCAAAGGCGCGGGCTGCGGTAAAAGCTATTCTGGGCAACGAATCAATGGCCATGGCCAGCACCTGGGCCGATTTTATTAAATCAGACCCAAGTTACAATTACCTGTATAACTGGCATTTTGTTGATTTCGACCGACCGATGAGCTACCCGGAGATGACCGAGTTTCTGAATCATGACACCAACCCTAACGCATACAACAAGCTGGAGTTTTTGATTGACGAACTGAAAAAGCCGTCGATCACTAAAGAAAACAAGCTGCTTTACCTGCGCCTGCTGATCCACATTACCGGCGATATTCACCAGCCTATGCACACCGGCCACGCCAGCGACAAAGGGGGTAATGATGTTAAGGTAAACTGGTTCAGCAAACCAACCAACCTGCATTCAATTTGGGATAGCGAGCTGATAGACTTTCAACAACTAAGCTATACCGAATATGCAAATGCGATTGACCATCCAACCGACGCCCAAATCAAAGAATGGCAAACAGGCCCGTTGAGCAAGTGGATATTTGAGTCAAGCAACCTGGCCGGTCAATTATACGGCGAGGTAAACTCAGGCGAGACCCTGAATTACAAATACAACTTTACCCACCTGGATACCCTGAACCAGCAATTACTAAAAGGCGGCATCAGGCTAGCAGGATTGTTGAACCAGATATTTGGCTAACGCGATGTGCAGATATGCGGATGTGCAAATATGCAGATGAAACATCTGTCATAAAAAACATCCGCACATCTGCATATACACACATTTGCACATCAATGAAGATATTAATGGTTTGCCTGGGCAATATTTGCCGCTCGCCGCTGGCTGAGGGCATTATGCAGCACCTGGCTGATAAAGAAGGATTAAACTGGCGGGTCGACTCGGCAGGCACGGGCAACTGGCACATTGGCGAGGGGCCCGACCGGCGTTCTGTACGCACTGCACATGCGCATGGCATTGACATCAGCCAACAGATTTGCCGCCTGTTTAATCCGGCTGACTTTGATGAGTTCGATTATATCCTGGTGATGGATAAAAGCAACCTGAGCAATGTACTGGCCATGGCCCGCAATGCCGACGATCGCCAAAAAGTATCCATGCTGCTAGGTGACCAGATAGTGCCCGATCCCTATTATGACGACAAGCTGTTTGAACCGGTGTTTCAATTGATTGAGGAGGGATGTAAGGCTTTTATCGAGGAACATAGGGAGAAATAACTATAAACTCTATGTCATTTCGACCAACGGGAGAAATCTATACACCCGTTCATACGCACAATGCTTAGCATGTGTATAGATCTCTCACTATCGTTCGAGATGACAGGACGGTAATATAGCAGTAAAACAAAAAAGCTCCATGGAAAATCCATGGAGCTTTTTTATAAAGTAATATCTAATTACTTAATCTTCCTAGCCGCTACACCTTCATTAGTGATCTTAACCGGCAGGATATGACCATTCTCGTCAAAATACATTTTATCGATGCAGGTTACGCGATGGTTACCATCGTGGTCGCCCAGCGGACGGCGGTGGTAAACAATGTACCACTCGTCAGTTTTTGGGATGTTGATCACCGAGTGGTGGCCCGCGCCAGTGGCAATGGTTGGGTCTTGTTTCAATATCACATCAATACGCTCAAACGGGCCGGTTGGCGAGTCGCCAATGGCGTAAGCAACGCGATAGTTAGGGCCGGTCCAACCGCCTTCGCTCCACATCAGGTAGTATTTGCCTTTGCGTTTAAACATCACCGGGCCCTCAACATAATCTTTCGGGGTGATTGATTTATAGGTCTCGCCATCGGCAAAAGGCTCAACACCGGTAAAGTCTTTGTTTAGCTTCGCGATGTTGCAATGGCGCCATCCGCCATAAATAATGTAGTACTGGCCGTCATCATCCTTAAAAACAAACTGATCAATAGGCTGCGCACCATTAATAAACTGACCGATCAATGGTTTACCTAAATAATCTTTAAACGGCCCCTCAGGTTTCTTAGCCACAGCTACGCCGATGCCGCCAACCTGCTGGTTATTCTGAATATCGTTTGCGCCAAAGAAAATATAATATTTACCGCCTTTTTCAGTCACCGCGGGGGCCCACATAGCCTTATGTGCCCATTTAACGGCGGCAGTATCTATCACATGCGGGTGTTTTGTCCAATGCACCAGGTCGGTTGATGAAAAGGCGTCCATGTATACCTGCTCCTCATACCTGGCCGAATAGGTTGGATACACCCAGTAGGTTTTACCGAATATCTTGGCTTCTGGGTCGGCATACCAGCCCTGGAAAATCGGGTTGCCCGAGGTGGTTTTAGCAGCATCCTGCGCCAGCGTAACACCCGCCGACAGCGTTAGTAAGGCTGCGGTTAATTTCAATGATTTACTAATGCACATATTATTGGCTATTGTTATTATTGGTTGGTTTATTATTTTTCCAAACGCGTTTTTTGCGGTTGCGGTTATTTCTGTTTTGATCCGGCTTTTTCTCATGCCTAACCTCGGCAATGCTTAACAGATGTTCTGGCAGCGGGTGTTCCACTATCTTACGTTCAATAAGCGCTTCAATACTTTTTATCCGGCGCTCATCGCGATGGTTCACAAAGGTGATGGCGGTGCCCGTAGTAGCCGCTCTTGCAGTACGACCGATGCGGTGAACATAATCCTCAGCATCAGCCGGCACATCATAGTTAATTACCAGGTCAATCCCTTCCACGTCAATACCGCGCGACAAAGCATCGGTACCAATAATGATAGGCAACTGTTTATTTTTAAAGCGAAGCAGAATTTCTTCCCTATCGCGTTGTTCCAGGTCAGAGTGGAACGATTCGGCATGCAGGCCGATAGTTTTTAACTCTTTATAAAGCGATTTGACGATCTCTTTGCGCGACGCAAAAATGATGGTACTTAAAAAATTGCCATCTTTTAATAAATGCTGCAGCAAAGGTGTCTTTTGCGCATCGTGCAAGCGATATACTTGCTGGTCGATACCCTCTGCCGGTTTTGATATGGCAATATTGATCTGCTCAGGCTCATGTAATAGTTTTTTAGCCATTGCACGGATGCGCGGCGGCATAGTGGCCGAAAAAAGCAGAGTTTGACGTTCTTTTGGCAGATAGCTGGCAATGCGCATAATATCGTCATGAAAACCCATGTCCAACATGCGGTCGGCTTCATCGAGGATCAGGTAATCCACTTTGTTCAGCTTTAATATACCCGATGTCAGGTGGGCGATTAAACGGCCCGGAGTGGCTATAATGATGTTGACGTTGTTCTGTATGCCGCGTCGCTGCTGCTCGTAAACATGGCCATCGCCGCCACCAAAAACCGCTATCGAGCTAATGCCGGTGAAATAGGCCAGGCCCTCTACCTGCTGGTCAATCTGTTGTGCCAGCTCGCGGGTTGGAGTAAGTATTAAAGTGCTGGTATGTTTTTTTTCCGAGCGGCCTACCTTTTCCAGTATCGGTAGTAAAAAAGCAGCGGTTTTGCCCGTGCCGGTCTGCGCGCAGGCTATCAGATCCTTCCCCTCTAAAATTAGCGGGATGGCCATGCCTTGAATGGGTGTCGGGGTGTTGTACCCCATGCTTGATATGCCTTCGCTTAGCTCGTCGTTAAAATTAAAATCGTTAAATGTCAATGTTCTGTATTTGCCGAACAAGATACACAAATTGTTGTGTTAGTTAAAATGGGGATTGAAGCAACACAAAAGGGATGTCATGCTGAGCCTGTCAAAGCACGCGGGCAAAGGCCAACGCTCGCCCTTCGACAGGCTCAGGGTGACACCCCTGGTTTTATCTCTTTTTACGACTGTATATAACTCTTCAACTGCTCAATGGTATCTACATGCGACAGGATGGTTTCGGTAACCACATCGCTCATTGAAATGATACCGCTCAGCTCATTAAAATTAAATACAGGCAGATAGCGGATCTTGCCGTCGCTCATAACCTGCATGCAATGTTCTACCGTATTGTCAGGCAACAGCTTCGGCAAATTGGTGCTCATAATTTCGCCTACAGTGGTATGGTCTGAAGAGCGACCCTCCAATATTACCTTGCGGGCATAATCTCTTTCGGTAAGGATACCGGCATATTGGCCATTTTCGGTAACTACTATTGCGCCGATATTACGCTCGGCCATAAGCCTTAAAGCATCTAACACTAAGGTAGCAGCATCTACAGTTACTACATTACTCCCCTTGCGGGCAAGCATATCTGAAACTTTTCGCATAGTAATTTAGGGTTGAGTGTGAACGGATTATACCAAATATAATGAATAGAAAACAAAAAACACCTCATTTATAGGTGTTTATATTAACATTTGTGGATTAAGTTTGTTTATTATTATTGTTTGAAAATAAATCAATTAGCCCGCTTAATCAAAAACCGGCGCTGGTATTCCATCGGGGTTTGGCCCTTAACCGCTTTGAATTTACGGTTAAAGTAAGATACGTTATTAAAGCCTGCATCCATACTTACCTGCGATATGCCTAGATTATTGTTTTGCAGTAACTTACAGGCATAACCAATACGCAGGTCTATCAAAAACTCAGACAGGGTTTTACGGGTAAACTTTTTAAAATATCGGCAGAAAGCCGATGGAGACAGGTAAGCTATTGAAGCCACTTCGTCCAAAGAGATATCGCGCTTAAAATTATCCAGGATATAATCATAAACCTTGCTCATCCGGGTAGATTCATCTACATTAACCCCGTGTAAAAAACCAGGGCTCGACAGCAACGAATAATCAGCAGCTACAGATAATGTATGGAGGATATCCAGCAAGGCAATCACTGTTTCTGTAGGTGTTTTGGTAAGCAGCGCGTGCATTTTTTGTGCGATGATGGCTGTCGTGATGTCATCAAACAACACACCTTGCGACGAGCGTTGCAGCAAATCTTTTATCTGCTTAAAATGCTTACGGTCAAAAAAGCCCGGACCCAGAAAGTTTTCATGAAACTGAATGACTATTTGCCTGATGGCTTCATTTTTACTCAGTCCGCGCGTATAAAAGGTATGGGGCAGGTTGGCGCCAAACATACATAAGTCGGGGCCGTTAAATTCGGTAATGCTGTCGCCCACCATGCGCTGGCCCGAGCCCTCCAAAATCAGAATGATCTCGAACTCGGGGTGAAAATGGAACGGAAAATCGTTATACTTAAATTGCTCCTCCTTTACAACAAACAGGTTGTCAGGACTTACAATATTCTCGCGAAAAATTCTCATTGCTGCAGCTTCCTATCAGGACGCGGACTAAAGCTAGCGATTTATTTGACTGTAACCAAAACGGGTGTCATACTGAGCTTGTCGAAGTATGAGCGCAAAGGCCATGGAATGCAATACAAGGCCGGCGCTCACCCTTCGACGGGCTCAGGGTGACACCCCGCTATTTAATTATCTATTTCCCTTCCGGCATCCAAACCTGATACGTAGTGCTTGGCTTGCGGTTACCCAGGCTATAAAACGGGATAGCCGTAAATTTTACTTCTTTGCCGTCTTTATTCAGCGTCTCCCCGGTAATTACATTCACGCCGTTCAATAAATCGGCATGGTAATTCATAGCCATTTTAACGTTTGGATCCAACGTGTAATCCTGCACGCCCGGGTTCTCGATATTTTCAAAGCCATAAACCACGGGGCCGGCAGCTATCGCTATCTTCCCTTTGATGGTCTGCACCGAATCATTAACCGAAACAATGCGTGGTTGTACCGGCAGGCTCAGCTCAACCACATCGCCTTTTTTCCAGGCACGATTAATGGTGGCATAACCCTTTGATTGATTTAGGGCGATGGTTTTGCCGTTAACTTTCAGCATTACGCTGCCGCTTACGTTTGACGAGTACAGATCAAAAGGATTTTCTTTCTTTTCGGCCCAGCCGGGTATACGCACATTCAAGGTGAAAGCTTTTGGCTTGTCAGTTATCACCTCAATGCGGGTATTGCCTTTCCATGGATAACCGGTGGTTTGTTTCAGGGTAATGATACTTCCATTCAGTTCGATCTTGCCTTCACTGCCTATAAACAGGTTCACGTATACATTATTATCGCCATACCCATAAATGTACTGTGGCAGTGCCGACACCATTTTCAGGATCATGGGCGGGCAGCAAGGGCAGTCATGCCAGGCCCAGCGGTTATGATCTGTGGCGATGAGCGGGTTCTCATAAAAATAATGGTCGCCGCTTAATGACACGCCCGACAGCAGGTTGTTATAGGCCACGCGCTCAAACTCGTCCATATATTTACCATCGGCCTCCAGTTCATTCATCTGCTCGCTAAAGAAACCTGAACCTATTGATGCGCAGGTTTCCAGATAAGCATGCTCAGGCAGGAAATAGTTGGGGCCAAAACGCTCGTCGTTAGCAATGGCGCCTTCGCCGCCGGTAATAAACATGCGTTTGCCCACCATATTGTCCCAGTATTTGTTAACTGTGGCAATATAGGCCGGGTCTTTGGTCTCCAAAGCCGTAGCGGTAACACCGCTGGCTAGTAACGTAGCGCGCACGGCATGGCCCTCGATAGTAGTTTGTTGCACCACCGGTATCTCGTCCTGATTGTAGGCGCCGTCGCTGGCGCGTTTGTAGGTACCGTCCGCATTGCCGTGATTACCGCGGTCGTCTATCCAGAATTTTGCCAGGGTCAGGTAATCCTGCTCATGCACCGGCACGCCCATTTTGCTTTTTAGCTCCGGATGTTTTTTAAACAGCTGATATAAGCGCAGCTCGATCTCTTCCGGTCCGCCATGACCGGGGATGATGTTATTTTTTGGCGCCGGGCCCATCTGCTTAAACATATAATTGCTCAGCTTCACTCCTACGGCCAGCAGTTTGGTTTTGCCGGTGGCGTTGTAGTAGTGAATACCGGCATCAACCAGCATACCCGCGTTATAGACATCATGCTGCCAGCGGTCCTGGCCGCCATTTAAGCCCCAGCGTTTATCGGGGCGGGTAAGCGTGGTATAGGTATTCAAATAACCATCTTTGTCGACGGCCTGCGCTGCGGCAATGCGATCGATATAAGCATCCAGCTTTTTCTCCAGTTTAGCATCCGGATATTCAGCCAGAATATCAGCCGCGCCGCGGATGGTCTCATAAACCAAGCCATCGTACCATGGCGGCCCGTCATGTTGGTTAATATTGCTTTTACCCTGGGCCACCAGGTCAAAATTATGAAAAGCGTCGCGTGTGTGGCCCAGCTTTTCTTTTTCGGCTTTAATATCCGGGCGGTCGGGCTCGTACTTACCTTCCAATTTATCCAGCACATCATAAACGGTAATGGTGTTCCACACTTTGATCTTGGGGCTCCAAAATGAATCATTAACCTTAACCGATTGCAAGGTTAAAGGATGTATGGTATGTTGTTGCGCCCAGGCAGCAAATACTAGCTGGCTCAACGCCAACGCAATTAATGGCTTTTTAAAAGAGATCATTTATTGTTGGTTTTCAAAATGCTTTTACGCAACGCTAAGTTGCAATTTTAGCCGATCTTGTTTTTGCACAATTTTGGCTTTTTTTTGTACAGGGTTGATTTTAAATAACAGAGTAAATTTAGAGGAATGTCACCCTGAGGCTCTCGAAGGGTGAGCGTTGGCCTAATAAATATTCAGGGCCTTGCGCTTATGCTTCGAGTGCCTCAGCATGACACCATTCGTTTCTACATTTGTCAAAATCGAACTAAAACAGATCAATTTAGTTCAAACATTTTGCGGCTCAATCCGGGATTTTTGAACGAAATTAGCATTCGGTACGCCCAAACACACAACCAATAAATATGAACCCGCTCACCCGTATTTCCCTTAGTGCAGCCAGCCTGGCGCTTTTTGCTTTAACCGCCTCGGCGCAGAACGCTACAATTACTGTCGATGCCTCAAAAGTGCTTAACCATATCCCGACAAAAATGTACGGCTCATGTATTGAGGATGTGAACCACGAGATATACGGCGGTTTATACGACCAGCGCCTGTATGGCGAAAGCTTTGAGGAACCAGCACCGCCCGTCATCTATGAAGGTTGGAAAACCCTTAAGGGCCAATGGACAGCAGTGGACGGCAGCATCGAAGTAAAAGCAGGTCCCGGCGATAAGCTGATCCGCGAAAACCCAATCGTTAAAAACGGTAGTGTGGAGGCCGATATCAAATTTCTGGGTAGAGGCGAGAATGCCGGCTTTCTGGTGCGTGTCGGCCGTGAGCAGGCAGGGATGGATGATTTTGATGGTTATGAGATCAGCCTGAATCCAGGTCGCCAAACATTGGTGCTGGGCAAGCATGTACACAACTTTAAGTTATTGAAAGACGCCAAAGTTAGCTTCGACAAAAACGCCTGGACACATTTAAAGGTAAAGATGAACGATGGGCAGATTGCTATTTACCTGAATAATGAAAGCATCGCGGCTTTAACTTATACCGATACGGAACATCCCTTATTAAGCGGCAAGATTGGCCTGCGTACGTTTCATTTAGGGGCGATATTTAAAGACATCGTCATCAAACAAAATGGAGAGACGATTAAAAGCGATTTCGTCGGTAAACCGTCATTACAGGTAAGCCATGTTTGGGACGGGGTGGTAAGCCCATCGGCCAAAGCTAATTTTGAGCTTGACCGGGCCGATGCTTACAATAGTAAACAGGCACAGGTAATAGAATTTCTGGGCGGCACCGGCAAAGTAGGTGTGGCTAATAATGGATTGAACCGCTGGGGCATAGGCGTAAAGCAAGGTCAGAAATTTCAGGGCTCCGTATTTTTTAAGGCTGATGGCTTGACCGGCGCGGTAACCGTCGCCCTGCAAAATAAAGCGGGCACAAAAACTTATGCCACGCAGCAAATCAGCGGCGTGACATCCGTGTGGGAAAAATATCCGTTCACGCTAACCGCCAACGCAACTGACCCGAAAGCGCGCTTTGTAATTTATATCACTCAGAAAGGCAAATTAACTATCGACCAGGCCACGCTGATGGGTACCGGCACTGCGCAGTTTAAAGGCCTGCCGCTACGCGCCGACATCGCTCATAAAATGCAGGAGGAGGGCCTGAACTTTGTGCGCTACGGCGGCACTATGGTTAACGCGCCCGACTATAAATGGAAAAACATGGTGGGCCCGCGCGATAAGCGACCAATTTACGAGGGACATTGGTACCCTTATACCAGCAACGGGTTTGGCATTGAAGAGTTTGTAGCCTACTGTAATGCCGCCGGGTATGACCCTGCATTTGCCATCAATGTCGAAGAAACACCGCAGGACGTTGCCGACATGCTGCAGTACTTAACCGGCAACACCGCCACCCCATGGGGTAAAAAACGCGCAGAGGCTGGTCACCCAACGCCTTATAAATTGAAATACATTGAGCTAGGTAATGAAGAGGTGATTTGGGGCGATTTGAAAAACGACTACCAGCACTATACCGAGCGGTTCAATTTGTTGTACGATGTCATTCACAAAAACAATCCGGATATCAAGGTGATCTGCGCAGCCTGGTGGCGCCCGCGGTCGCTGGATAATATGGAGATAGTTTTTAAAGCGATTGACGGCCGCGCAGATTACTGGGACCTGCACACTGACGCCGACAACGCCAATGCCGGCGCCAAAGTTGACCGCGACCTGCAAAACATGAAGGACCTGTTTCTGAAATGGAACCCAAGCACTAAACTGCGCATCACCATTTTTGAGGAGAACGGCGGTTTGCACAACCAGCAGCGTGCGCTGGGTCATGCTACTACCTTGAACGCCGTCCGTCGTCATGGCGATTTTGTTTTGACCTCATGCGCCGCCAATGGGCTGCAGGCTTTGGGCCAGAATGATAACGGCTGGGATCAAGGGCAGGTATTTTTCACGCCATCGCAAGTTTGGGGGATGCCGCCATTTTACGCCACCCAAATGGCAGCCAAAAACCACGAGCCGCTGCGCGTCGAAAGCACCGTCGATGGCGATCTGGACGTTACCGCCGCCCGCAGTGATAAAGGCGATGTACTGGTACTGCACGTGGTAAATACCAAAAGTACAGCAACGGCAACTAAAGTAGATTTGAAGGGCTTCGTAAGTACCGGTCAGGTAAAAGTTTATACACTTGAAGGTGATCCAAAGTCAGAAAATACGCCTGAACACCCAACAGATATTTCGACCAAGGAGACGACCATCCCGCGTAGCGGAAATACTTTGAATTACACCTTCCCGGCAAATTCTTATACGATTTTGAGGTTGGGGAAATGAGGCTACGCTCCCAACTTGTCATTGCGAGCGTAGCGCGGCAATCGCGAACCTTGCATCCTTGCGATTGCTTCGTCGTTCCTCCTCGCAATGACAAATTTCTGGTGCTGTAACGTTTCCGTTAAATATCCTTCAAACCGCCCTTATTCCTTATCTTGGCAGCCGTCAATTATTTATCAAATTAAAAAATGAACAAAAAAATTCTTTGGTCGGCCGGGGTTGTGGCTACCGTGCTTGGCCTGAGCGGATTTGTCGCCAATAAACTTACGGGTGCCAAACCTGCCGAACTGAAATTGCCTGCGGGTTTCTCTGCCACTATTGTTGCCGACTCGCTTGGCTCATTGCGCCACCTGGCAGTAACCAGCAAAGGCGATGTTTATGTAAAACTAAACTCAACCAAACGCAGCGGCGGTAAGGGGATTTATTTCCTGAGCGATGTAAATCATGACGGCGCGCTGGATAAAAAACTGGCTTTTGCCGATTATCCCGGTACCGGCATCAAGATTAAAGATCATTACCTGTATTCAAGTTCAAATACCAGCGTAATGCGCTATAAACTGAACGCTAACGACGAGGTGATCGCGCCCGATCAGCCTGAAGTAATTGTACAAGGAATGGCAGACCATCAACGTGACAATTCAAAATCAATCGCTTTTGATGACCAGAATAACATATATGTGACCATAGGCTCATGGTCTGACGCCTGTCGCCAGAAAAATTCGGCCGTAGGTACACCGGGCTGCCCCATCTTAGACTCGGCTGCCGGTGTCTGGAAATTCAAAGCCGACAAGCTGAATCAAAACTTTAGCGATGGTGTACGTTATGCTACAGGTATCAAAAATGCAGTAGGTATCGACTATAACCCGGTTACCAAAACATTATTTGCTACGCAGCATGGCCGTAGCTTTGACAAGCAGTCGCCGGCATTCTTTACACCTGAAAAGGCTACTGAATTGCCCGGCGAAACTATTTTCGAACTGCACCAGGGGACTGACGGCGGCTGGCCTTATGCTTACTACGACCAGGAAGTGAAAAAGAAAATGGTATCGCCTGAGTATGGCGGCGATGGCAAAACATCAACCGATAAATACGCTGACCCTGCGGTAGCATTCCCGGGCCACCTGGCGCCAAACGACTTGCTGTTTTACACTGGTAATATGTTCCCTAAACGTTATAAAAATGGTGCTTTCGTGGTGTTCCACGGTCGTGCAGTTAACCCGGTTCAGGGTTATATGGTGGCTTTCATCCCGATGGTTAATGGCAAGCTGTCTTCAAACTGGGAAGTTTTTGCCGATAACTTCACCGGCAGCGATCTGGCTCACCCAACCGGGCCGATCAAATACCGCCCAATGGGTCTGGCCCAGGGCCCTGATGGCGCACTGTATGTGGCTGATGATTTGAAGGGTACTATTTTTAAGATTGTTTATAAATAGTAACGATTACAAGATCCTTCGCTACGCTCAGGATGACAACTAAAAAAGGGAGCCATTTCTTATTCAGAAATGGCTCTCTTTTTTATTCCTTTTTGCCTCGCTTCTTCTTCGCCTGCTGCTTCTGCCATGTCTTCGGGTCTTTAATTATATATTCCGGAAACTTAGCTTCAGGAGCACCGTCTTTGTTACGCAGATTTGATTGACCGAGGCCGACATCATTTGCCAGCGGGATATACATGCCTTTGGTGTCTTTTAGCGCCTCAAATAATTCCTTATTCAATGCCTTTACGGTTGGCAGATATTTAGGCTCACGAATCAGATTTTTAGTTTCCAGCGGGTCTGCCTGTATATCATAAAGCTCGTCAGTATCCCAAATACCATAATAGTGGATGTATTTATACTGATCATTACGTATAGCATGCATCGTTGGTGTTTGGGGGAAAGAACGCTCCCAGTAATATTCATACAGCAAACCTTTGCGCCAGTTGTCAACTGTCTTTCCTTCCAGCAGCGGCAGGTAGCTCATGCCATCCATATACGCGGGGGCTTTTAATCCGGCGGCATCTAACAGCGTTGGGGCGACGTCAATGTTAGCTACTACCTGTTTAACCACCGTGCCGGGCTTAATCAGTTCAGGGCAATAGGCCAGCATCGGCACACGCATTGAGGCTTCGTAAGCATTGCGTTTGTCAATTAAACCATGCTCACCAAATTGGAAGCCGTTGTCGCCCATGTAAATGATGAGAGTTGATTGCAACAGACCCTCTTTCTTCAAATAATCCATCACCTTACCTACCGACTCGTCCACGCTGTGCAGCGTCTCGGCATAGCGTTTATAATATTCGCCAATATTAAGGTTGCTATGATAAGGAAAATCAACACCATGCCATGAATTGCGCTGATTCTGCACCCACATAGGTGCGCCTTGCACATTTTTAGGGTCCATGGTGAAAGGCGGCTTAAATTCATATTTAGCAGCGCGGCCCTTATCGCGGTCAGCCGGAATAAAATCGGCATGCACCCCTTTGTGGGCCAGGTACAGCATGAACGGACGTTTTTTATCGCGATGGCTCAGAAAGTCGAGCGCATAATCGGTCAGTTCATCAGTTATATAACCTTTTTGGGCGATGTGCTTGCCGTTCAGGTTAAGCCCGTTCTTTTCAGGCAAATATGAACCTTGCCCTTTGAACGACAGCCAGTAATCAAACCCACGCTTCGGCGCGTCGCTGTCATTGCCGGCATGCCATTTACCCACCATGGCGGTTTGGTAGCCAACCTTTTGCAGGTATTGCGGAAAAAAGATCAGATCGGGCGATACCGCGTGCTCATTATCAATCACTTTATGTTTGTGCGAATACAAGCCTGTAAGAATGGAAGCTCTTGACGGCGAACAAAGCGAATTATTTACAAAGGCATTAGGCAGATAAGCACCTTCGCGGGCCATGCGGTCAAGATTGGGAGTTTCGATAAAATCCTGCGTGTGCAAAAAGCCCAGAGCGTCATAACGATGATCATCGGCCAAAATAAATACGATATTTCGGGGTTTTTCATTACCGCTGTGCGCCAGAACTAATGAACCATCCTTTTGGCGTACCTCCGGGTTTTGCGCGTTAACACCAACAATGGCCGACAGCCACAACAAGGCCATTAAAAAATATCTTTTTTGCATAGTAGGTTATTTAATCAGGTTTAATTGGTGATGTTGTCTATACAACAAAAGCAGCACTAACCTACAAAAAATGATTTAATAGCAATGCATATTTTGTTGGGTTGTTTTGAGCGAAATTTTCTACTTTGGCGGTCCGGGGCTCTTGGCGCCTCACCAATTTTTATAAACCTGCTGTATGAAATTTAAAAACAAAGTTGCCATTGTTACGGGCGCGGGACAAGGTATTGGTTTTGAGATTTGCCGTCAATTAGTGGCCAATGGCGCCATTGTGTTGTTGAATGACATTGATACTTATCTGGCTAATGCAGCTGCCGAAAAGATCAACGCTACCGGCTTGAAAAACTGTATAGCCTATCCCGGCGATTCAAGCGATGTCATTTTCATTAACCAAATGGTGGATAAAGCGGTGGCCGATCATGGCCACCTGGACGTGGTAGTAGCCAACGCTGGTATCACTTTGTATGGCGATTTTTTTACCTACTCGCCCGAGTCATTCAACAAAGTATTGCAAGTTAATTTAGGCGGATCATTCTTTTTGGCGCAGGCAGCGGCCAATAAAATGAAATTGCAATCTGAAGGTGGGTCGATGGTGTTTACCTCATCGGTAGTAGGGCATCAGGCGTTGAAAGATCTGGCTTGTTATGCCATGACCAAAGCCGCTTTAGAGATGCTGGCCAAAAACCTGGTGATCGAGCTATCGTCCTATAAAATCAACGTAAACACAGTAGCACCCGGTGCCACGCTTACCGAGCGTACCATGCTGGAGACTGACTATGAACGCGTATGGTCTGAAATTACCCCAATGGGCCGTCCGGCGTATGTAAGTGACATTGCTAACACCGTATTGTTTTTAGTGTCAGACGAAGCTAAACAGATTACCGGCCAAAGTATCGTAATTGATGGGGGTTGGTCGGCAGTGAGCACTTTGCCCGTGGGCATAAAGTAGTCTGAGCCTTAGCAATTAATGCAAATTTTCCGTTACATTTTGGTTATTCGCCACAACATCAGCAAATTTGGCCTTATAATACGTTAGTTCGAGATGCCCCTTAAAATTAAATACCTTATGTTTTTAGCCATAATAATGCTGGTGGCTAAGCCATTTGTAGGTTTTAGTTTGCGGTATGAACATTATTTCAAGACGCAGCACCACCGCTCGTCAAACATCCTGGCAAAATCATTCACTAAGCGCAAACTTGAGATTTCTGAGGACAGCGAATCAAGCATGGCTGCTATCAGCAAAAAATTGGCCGACCCGGTTATGCCGGTGATCATGCTGCTGGCTTGTGCCCTAAATGTATTTTTACCCCGTCTTTTCCGCCAAATAAAGGCCGCTACCTATAGCACCTTAGCGGAAATAGCTTACAGTTTGCATCAGCCACAGCCACTTTACCTGTTGGGCGGCAAGCTGACTATCTGATTACCCTTCTTGTAATCTCTCACATTAATATGATTGCCGATAGGCATATCATACCTGATCATTTCATTTTTAATTTTTTTAAACTATTAATAATGCATTATTTAAAGTATAAGTGCTTACTCATATTGTGTTTTTTAGCAATATCTGCGTATGCACAGCAACCCGCTCCTCTGAGCTTGAAAGCGTTGCTTACTACGGTCGACCAAAAGGCGCCTGCTTTATTGGCCGACTCGGCCGCCATTAGTATCAAGCTGGCGCAAGCCAACGAGGTGCGTAACAACTGGCTGCCCAACCTTAAATTAAATTACCAGGCCGATGTAGGTACCAATAACAACGTAGCCGGCGGTTATTTTGGCTTCGGTATTGTTCCGTCAAACTCAAGCGGCGTACGCGCAGCAAGTAAAACCGACGACGCCTTGTTTAACCTGGGCATTGCTTCGTTTGACTGGGAAGCTTACAATTTTGGCGCTTACGGCGCTCAAAATAAAGTGGCCAACTCTGACGTAACCGTCGAACGCAATAACTTTCAAAGCTCCAAATACCGCCTGCAGGCTTATGCCATCGGCGGCTATCTGGCATTGATGCGTTTGCAGGACTACCTGGCTATACAGGCGCGCACCATACAACGTAATGAGCAGATTAGAAGATCTATCCAATCATTAGCTAAAAGCGGTATACGCCCCGGTGTGGATACCAGTATTGCCGAGGCTGAGCTGTCAAAGGCCCGATTAAATTATATTGAACTGGATAACCAGTTTAAGCAAGTACAGTTGCAACTGTCGGCTATTAGTGGTCTTCCATCGCAAAGTATTATCCCTGACACATTGATGGGCGATAAGCTGAGCAACGAGATCGGCACACCTGCCCTGATCAATATTGACACTACCAATCATCCCTACATCACCTATTATAAATCGCTGATACAAAATAGCCGCGAACGCGAAGACCTGGTGCGCAAGCAATACAATCCAAAGATATTATTAGAAGCTGCTGCCTGGGGCCGTGGCTCGAGCATTGAGAATGACCGCTTCGGGGCCCTGTCAAACGGTTGGGGTTTTGACCGGAGCAACTATCTGGTAGGCTTGGGCGTGTCGTATAATCTGTTTGATCTGCGGCGTAAACAATTGAAACTACGCACCCAAAAAACAGCGACCGACTATGCATCCAAACGGCTCGATGAGCAAAAATCGTTACTGGAACTAAGCATTAACCAGGCCGATGTCGAGCTGAATACTGCCAAGCAACGTTTGCAGGAAATTCCGGATCAGCTGAAAGCAGCTACGGCGGGTTATCGTCAAAAATTATCGCTGTACAACAGCGGTTTGACAGATATCATTGATCTGAATGCTGCGCTAAATATTTTGTACCGAGCCGAGACAGACTATGCGCAGGCGCGATACGCTTATACCAGCGCGCTGTTTCAAAAAGCTATTACCGGTAATCAACTACCTTCAGTTTTAAACCTCTTAAATTAATTTAAAATGTCAATGGTAACCTCTGCACTAAAAAGACCCATCACCACGATAGTGATCACGATGAGTTTGCTGATATTCTCAGTGCTTAGTGCTGTTAAAATACCGATAGATATATTCCCGCAGCTTAATCTGCCTACCATATATGTTATCGAATCGTACGGCGGTATGTCGCCACAACAAATGGAGGGCTTTTTCTCCACCCGTTTGCAAGACCAGTTTCTGTATGTAAACGGCATTAAAAGTATCACCACAAAAAACATTCAGGGGCTAACTATGCTCAAGATAAGTTTTTATGAAAGTACAAACATGGCCGAAGCCCAGGCACAGGTAGCCTTACAGGTAAACCGTGCCATGAAATTCTTTCCGCCGGGAGCTTTACCGCCGCAGGTGGTACGTTACGACGCCTCTTCGCTACCGGTGGGGCAGCTTGTATTATCAGCACCTACCCGCAGTTTGAAAGAAATATATGACCTGGCGGCAACCCGTATCAGGCCAATGTTTGCCAGCGTGCCGGGTTTGTCTGCACCGCCGCCATTTGGCGCCAATTCAAGATCAATCACGGTTAGTATTGATCCGGCTAAGCTGCGAAGCTATGATTTAACGCCAGATCAGGTGGTTGAAGCGTTAGCGAAATTTAACGCCATGTCGCCATCAGGCAATTTGCGTATCGATAATACCATGTTCACTACCACTATTAACTCGCTGGTTAAACATGCGGATGAGTTTGGCGATATCCCCATCAAAACCAAAGATGGCGTATCAGTATTTATCAAAGATGTCGCGCGCGTAGCCGATGCGTCAGATGTAACGGTGGACTATGCCCTGATAAACGGTAAACGTTCGGTATATATTCCTGTAGTAAAAACTGCTGACGCCTCTACCTGGTCGGTTGTACAGGGCTTGAAAAGTAAACTTGGCGAGATGCAAAGTTTATTACCTGACGATGTCAAGGTGTCGTACGAGTTCGATCAATCAGTTTTCGTAGTTAACGCCGTAAAAAGCTTGATGACCGAGGGTGGTCTTGGGGCTTTGCTTACCGGGTTGATGGTACTTTTATTTCTGCGCGATCTGCGAAGCAGCTTAATTGTTGTGATTACCATTCCGATATCCATTTTATTGGGTGTAATGTTTTTGGGGATGCTGGGACAAACCATTAACATCATGACATTGAGCGGGCTGGCGCTGGCGATAGGGATCCTCGTGGATCAGGCTACGGTGACGATAGAGAATATCCACCAACATCTGGAAATGGGCAAATCAAAACGCCGGGCAATTTATGACGCCTGCGAGGAGATATCCTTTCCTCTATTACTGATATTGCTTTGTATTCTGGCTGTATTTGCTCCGTCATTC
>Ga0207647_10000206_pt1 | contig 48374 bp, 48 predicted proteins | sample KBSCornC2_FD_184295 | JGI IMG/M metagenome (GOLD analysis project Ga0207647, IMG submission 184295) | Corn rhizosphere microbial communities from Kellogg Biological Station, Michigan, USA - C2 (SPAdes) (version 2) | ecosystem: Host-associated > Plants > Roots > Rhizosphere ... | reverse complement strand
AACTTATTCCGCGACTGGAGATATAATGCAGACAACACTCCAAAAAGCGACTTTGTATTGAACGACGCTACTTACAGCGGTAAAATTCTGGTTGGTGGTAAAAACTTTGGTTCAGGCTCATCAAGAGAGCACGCTGCCTGGGCAGTGTACGACTACGGTTTCCGTTGCGTAGTATCAAGCTTCTTTGCAGATATTTTTAGAAACAACTGTCTGAACGTTGGCGTACTACCGGTACAGATCAGCGCTGAGTTTTTAGAAAAGATCTACGCAGCAATTTATGCCGATCCGAAAACCGAGCTGGAAATCAACTTGCCTGAGCAAACCATCACGTTGAAATCAACCGGCGAAAAAGAAAGTTTCGATATCAACGGCTACAAAAAGAACAACTTGCTTAACGGCTTTGACGATATCGACTATCTGCAAAGCATAAAAGGCGACATACAGGAATTTGCTGAGCAACTTCCGTTTTAAAAAGTAAAGTTACAAAGCGTCATTGCGAGGAACGAAGCAATCTCTACACAGGACATTCCCTCCTGAAAAGTTCAGAGATTGCTTCGTTCCTCGCAATGACGTATTTTTTATTGCTGACAAGCTTATAGTCAGAACCTACAAAAAATGGAACGCAGGAAAATAGAGATCATGGATACCACCCTTCGCGATGGCGAGCAAACGTCAGGGGTATCGTTTTCCATATCAGAAAAACTGACCATCACACAGTTATTGTTAGAGGAGTTGAAGGTCGACCGGGCAGAGATTGCTTCTGCACGCGTATCTGAGGGCGAATTTCAAGCTGTTAAAGCCATTACACAATGGGCTGCCGAACACGACTATATCAATCGTATTGAGGTATTGTCATTCGTGGATAACGGCGTTTCTATCGACTGGATGGTAAATGCCGGTGTTACGGTTCAAAACCTGCTTACCAAAGGTTCATTGAACCACCTCACCCATCAGCTCAAAAAAACACCTGAACAGCATTTTGCTGAGATTGCGAACGTTATCAGCCTGGCGGCTAAACATGGTATATCAACCAACGTTTACCTGGAAGACTGGAGCAACGGCATGCGCAACTCGCCTGAGTATGTGTGGCAATATCTTGATTTTTTGGCTACCCAGCCGGTAAAAAGGATTATGCTGCCGGATACGCTGGGGGTACTTACCCCCTTAGAAACGTTTCTGTTTGTTAGTAATGTGAGGGAAAAATATCCAACCTTACATATAGATTTTCATGCTCATAATGATTATGATTTGGGTACTGCAAACGTTCTGGAGGCAGTAAAAGCCGGCATAAATGGCTTGCATCTCACCATAAACGGTATGGGCGAACGCGCCGGAAACGCGCCAATGGCCAGCGCCATTGCCGTGTTGAATGATTTCGCTCCTGACGTCGAGGTGCAGTTACAGGAATCGTCTATTTACAAGGTTAGTAAACTGGTCGAGACTTTTTCTGGTGTGCGCATACCGTCTAACAAACCTATTGTAGGCGATAATGTATTTACCCAAACTGCAGGTATACATGCCGATGGCGATAACAAGAACAACCTGTATTTCAACAATTTATTACCGGAGCGTTTTGGCCGTAAGCGTGAATATGCGCTGGGCAAAACTTCGGGCAAAGCCAATATCGAGAAAAACCTGCAGGAACTGGGCCTTAAATTGAATGATGCCGACCTTAAAAAAGTTACCCAACGCGTTATTGAGCTGGGCGACAAAAAAGAAACGGTTACCAAAGAGGACCTTCCCTATATTATATCAGACGTGCTGGACAGCAACATGTACGACCAGAAAGTGGTCGTAGAGTCGTACGTATTGATGCATTCTATGGGTCTGCGCCCGTCGGCCACCATCATGGTAAATATCGAGGGCGAACGCTTTGAAGAAAATGCGCAGGGCGATGGTCAGTTTGATGCCTTTATGAAAGCGCTGACCAAAGCCTACACCAAAAAGAAAAGGAAGTTACCTACACTGATTGACTATGTAGTACGTATTGCACCGGGCAGTAGCACCGATGCGCTTTGCGAAACCATCATCACCTGGGAAACTCCTGAAAAGAAATTTTTAACCCGCGGCCTGGATTCAGACCAAACGGTTTGCGCTATTAAGGCAACGCAAAAAATGCTGAATATAATATAGTGAGCAGTGAATGGTGAGTAGTGAATAGGAAATAATTAATAGAGCCGTCATTGCTTCGTTCCTCGCAATGACGGCCTTATTATAAACAAGACAATAAACAATCATAACATAAACAAAAATGAAACTAAATATCGCCCTTTTGGCAGGAGACGGAATCGGTCCGGAGGTAATTGACCAGGCTGTTAAGGTATCAAATGCTATCGCAAAGAAATTTAACCATGAAATTGCCTGGACATCGGCACTAACCGGCGCTGCTGCTATTGATGCTGTTGGCGAGCCTTATCCTGACGAAACCCATGAGGTTTGTATGACTGCTGATGCGGTACTGTTCGGCGCTATCGGTCACCCGCGTTTTGATAACGACCCGACTGCCAAAGTACGCCCTGAGCAAGGTTTATTAAAAATGCGTAAAAAACTGGGCCTGTATGCTAACGTTCGTCCTACGTTTACTTTTCCGTCGCTAATTGATAATTCTCCGCTAAAAAGAGAGCGCATTGAAGGTACCAACCTGATTATTCTGCGCGAGCTAACCGGCGGTATCTACTTCGGCGAGCGCGGCCGTAAAGATGATGGCAACACTGCTTTTGATACCTGTACTTATACTAAAGAAGAAGTTGAGCGTTTAGCTAAACTAGGTTTTGAAATGGCGCTGCAACGCGGTAAAAAACTATGCTGCGTAGACAAAGCAAACGTTTTGGAAACCTCACGCCTATGGCGTCAAACTGTACAGGCTATGGAAAAAGATTATCCTGAAGTAACCGTTAGCTACGAGTTTGTTGACGCGGTAGCTATGCGCCTGGTACAATGGCCAAGCAGCTACGACGTGATTATTACCGAAAACTTATTTGGCGATATCCTGACCGATGAGGCTTCAGTGATCTCAGGTTCAATGGGATTAATGCCATCATCATCAATCGGCGTTCATACCTCATTATTTGAGCCTATCCACGGTTCTTATCCGCAGGCAGCCGGTAAAGACATTGCTAACCCGTTGGCAACTGTGCTATCGGCAGCTATGATGTTTGAGGATGCTTTCAATTTGAAAGAAGAAGCAGAAGCTATCCGCGCGGTAGTTAACAAATCATTAGCTGAAGGTATTGTTACCGAAGATTTAGCCGGCAAAAACAAAGCCTACAAAACCAGCGAAGTTGGTGATTGGCTGGCAGCGAACGTATAATCCAATGTAGAGACGCGATGCTTCGCGTCTCAAACGCGCTAAGAACAGCGAAGAATACGTCGGCGAAGACGCGAAGCATCGCGTCTCTACAACGAACATATTTTTATAACTTTGCAGCAAGACCGTTATTAACCTTAATAACGGTCTTGCTTTTTAATACTCACACCCATGAACGCCGACTTAAATTTCGAAACCGCCGCACGCCGATTAGCCAATGTTGTAAAACATACGCCGCTCATTTACAACCCGCGACTATCAGAAAAGTACGGCGCCGAGATTTATTTGAAGCGTGAGGATTTACAGGTGGTTCGGTCTTACAAACTACGCGGAGCCTACAACATGATCAGCCAGTTATCTGTTGACGAGCTGAGTCGCGGCGTAGTATGCGCCAGTGCGGGTAATCATGCGCAGGGCGTCGCCTTTTCGTGTGATAAGCTGGGCACCAAAGGCGTGATCTTTATGCCGGAGATTACCCCGAAACAAAAGGTACAGCAAACCGAAATGTTTGGCAACGGTCGCGTTGAGTTGGTTTTAGTGGGCGACACTTTTGATGATTGCCTGAAGGAAGCCCTGAAATACACCGAAAAACACCAGATGACCTTTATACCTCCTTTTGATAACTATAGCATTATTGAGGGCCAGGGCACCGTTGGAGTCGAAATCTATCAAGATTTACCGGATGCTGAAGTGGTGATCATGCCAGTCGGTGGTGGCGGACTGTCGGCCGGCGCGGGCACCTATCTCAAAGAAAAAAATCCGGCCATTCAAATAATTGGTGCCGAACCATTAGGTGCGCCATCTATGCTGGAAGCTTTTAAACATGGCGGACCGGTAACTTTAGAACAGATAGACCGTTTTGTGGACGGGGCCGCAGTTAAGCGCGTAGGCGACCTAACCTACGGGCTTTGCGTTAACACACTGAACGACATTAAACTGGTTCCTGAAGGCAAAGTGTGTACCACAATCCTGAAGCTTTACAACGAAGAAGCGATTGTTGTGGAACCGGCCGGCGCATTGTCTGTAGCTGCCCTTGACGAATGTAAGGACCAGATAAAAGGCAAAAAGGTTGTTTGCGTAATTAGTGGCGGCAACAACGACATTGCCCGCATGCAGGAAATTAAGGAGAAATCTTTGCTGTATGAGGGACTGAAGCATTATTTCATCGTTCGCTTTCCGCAGCGTCCCGGTGCATTAAAGTTGTTCGTAAACAATGTGCTTGGCCCGCATGATGATATCACCCGATTTGAGTTTATCAAAAAAACCGAAAAAGAGCAGGGCCCAGCTTTAGTAGGTGTCGAATTAGCCCATAAAGAAGATTATGAAGGCTTATTGAAACGATTTGAAGAGCATCGTTTTGAGGTTATTGAGTTAAATAAAGAGCAGACTTTGTTTGAGTATTTGGTGTAGTATATTCTCTACTTTGTCATCTCGAACGTAGTGAGAGATCTATACACTTGCTCAGAATGCGCGTGTATAGATTTCTCCCGTTGGTCGAAATGACATCGAGTTAGATTAGATTACTCCCCATTCAAATTAGGCAACTTCCTTTTATCAGCCGGTAGCGCTTTGTATTTCTGATAGGAGTCATTAATATAAACCGCCAGCGACGGGCCGGTATTGCTTTTTACATAAGCGTAGGTTGGCCGGTACATCGCCATGAAAGTTTGCAGCTCTGCACCTTTTAACGGCACTAAACTTGACACGTAGGACGCCGTGTAAACCCTATCCACATATTTTTCGCGTTCCTCATTGTCGAAGAATCTTTTCAGTCTGCGGGCCTGGTGGCTCTCTCTGGAGAATATAGTACTTGGCGAAAGAATGTTGACTTTAGCTTTTCGATATACGTCGGGATATTCTTCACGCGGGTTAAACGGCGCTGCTTTGGTCGTGCTGATATTCACCTCCTTCAATACAATACCCAACTGTTTCATCTGAATTTTCAATGGTCTATCATCCAACACAAATAAAGTATCAGACACATAGCCCGGCGAATCAAAGATCAGCGTATGTCCTTGTGCCGACTTGATCTCAAATCTGCCGTCTTTGTCAACTAATGTAATTTGTTTATTGTTAACATCTTTGATAAAGACGTTACTCATTTTTTGATTGGAGCCCTCTTCGTAAACCGTGCCTTTTATAGTTTGCGCTTTAACGGCCCCGGCTGTAATGAGCAGTAATCCGATAAATAACAAATAGCGTTTCATAGGTGCGATAATTATCAGGTAAAATTAATCAATTATAATACCAATAGTCGGCATTATAAGCTCATTTAACAAATATATGGCATAACAAAAAACCCGGCTTGTGGCCGGGTTTCTCGCTTATTGTCTTTTCCAAACGTTATTATCTGGGTTATAATCAGGCAGTGTTGAATCCGGATTATAGGTTACAGATTCAATTTCCTCTGTCGATGGATATCTGAAACTCCAGCTTACGTTACGCTCCCAGATCTCGCCTGTAAAGTTAACACGCTCGGTTTTTCCGCTTACGGTTTTGATCTCCAGGATAACCGGCATCGCCATTTTCTCTAAGTTATCAATAGTGATGATTGAGCCTTGCTTAGGGTCGTTATTAATATATTTCACACCACGAACAGCAACGTCCAGGCGCCAGGTATTTTCGAACCAACCTCTCCAGAACCATTGCAGGCTCTCGCCGGCAGCATTTTCCATGGTACGGAAGAAATCATCGGGCGCCGGGTGTTTAAATGCCCAGCGGTTAATGTAGGTTTTGAAAGCGAAATCAAAACGCTCCGGACCTAAAATGATCTCGCGCAGCATTACCAAACCAGCGCTTGGTTTGCTGTATAATAACGTACCGTTATTGATCTCTTTCAGGTTGTCCGGATTGCTCAGAATCGGCTCCAAGCCCGGGCGGGTCCATGATTTCCAATTGGCCAATAATCTTTCAGTAGTAACCGGTTTGTAGAATTCGCCGTTCAATGAGTTACGGGTTGAAAGCGTATTGATAAAAGTATTGAAACCTTCGTCCATCCATCCATATAAACGCTCGTTCGAGCCAACAATCATCGGGAACCAGGTGTGGCCAAACTCGTGGTCGGTTACGCCCCAGCCGCCTTTAAGGCTGCAAAATACAATGCCCGGGTACTCCATACCGCCTGCTTTACCGGCAACGCTGGTAGCATTTGGATAGGGGAACTCGAACCATTTTTTTGAATTGTACTCTATCGAGGCTTTAATAAATTCTGTGCTACGGCTCCACTGACCGTCTATCCCTCCCGCGGCACTGCTCTCGAACGGATAAGCGGAAACAGCCATACATTTTTTGCCGCTAGGCAGGTTGATCTTAGCAGCATCAACAATAAAGGCTGATGATGCACCCCATGAAGCATCGCGCGCGTTGGTGATCTTGAAGTGCCATGTCAGTTCTTTTTTACCTGCGGGACGTGATGCAGGGTTAGTCACCTCATCAGCAGTGCGGATCATTACCGTTTTTTCGCTGTTTGCGGCTTCTGCCCATCTTTTTTGTTGTTCTGTGGTGTAAACCTCTTTAGGGTTCAATAACTCGCCAGAGCAAACTACAATATCTTTGGCAGGTGCGGTGATGTTGATATCGAAATCGCCATATTCTAGATAGAACTCGCTCTCACCGGTATATGGCAAAGTGTTCCAGCCTTGCAGGTCGTCATACACACACATGCGCGGGTACCATTGCGCCACCTGGAAGATCTTTCCGTTTTTAGATTGATCGGTATTGATGATACCCATACGGTCTGAGCCATAATCAGGCGAAATGAAAGAGTATTCTATCTTCAGTTTCAGCTGGCCGCCCTGTGCAGCAATTTGCGTAGGCAGGAAAACCTGCATACGGGTATCATTGATGATATATTTAACGTCAATAGCGTTGGTACCTTTGGCGCCTTTTACGTTGCTCAGTACTTTGATAGATTTGATCTTGAAACCGGCATCAAAAACCTGCCCCTGGCCCCAGTTACGGCTGCGTTGGTTGCCATTATTATCCAACGGTACTTGTTTGATGCCTCGGGAGTCTTGCTTAAACAAATTCTGATCTAACTGCATCCAGATAAAACCCAGCTTTTGCGGACTGTTATTGGTATAAGTTAAAACCTCAGTACCGGTAATCTCGTTAGCATCCTCGTTAAGGCTTGCGGTTAGTTGGTAATCCGCGCGGTTTTGCCAATATTTTGGCCCCGGCTGGCCGTCGGCGGCACGCCATTCGTTACCATTTTTGGTGTAGAAGAAAGGCTTGAAGGTGTCGTGATAATCGTACTTGGTGGCGGGTGCATTCGGATCAGTTACCTCCGTCGCTCTGCCCACACTTAATTGCTGGCGCCCGGTAGCGGGTGTTGTTTGAGCATTAGCGGTACTCAAGGCTGCGCAAAAAGCCAGTGCTAAACCGGCAGTGGTTTTTAATTTCATCAGTTAATCTGTTAGTGTTTTACTGGTAAAAATATAAAATAAGGCGGGTAAATTGTGTAAGAAAATTATTACAGCATATGATGTTTAAAACGTCATCACGAACGAAGTGCGAGTGTGGCGATCTCTTTGCGAATGCACCTATCGTGTAGAGATTGCCACGCTACGCTCGCAATGACGTGATTTTTTAGAGACGCAAAGCATCACGTCTCTACACTTGCATAAAAATGAGACGCAAAATATTGCGTCTCTACATAGTTATTTATTTCTTAAAATGCTCTTTGTAGACATTCTCGTCAAACCCAAAAAACAGGAAGCCGCCATCCTCAATAACAGGGCGCTTGATCATGCTGGTTTTATGTCCTAATAACTGCAGTGCATCTTTATTGGTTTTGATGCTATCCTTAGTAGCCTGATCCAGTTGCTTCCAGGTAAGGCCCTGCTTGTTCATGAATTTCTCGTAGCCGGCCTTGCTGTCCCACTCCTGTAATTTTTCGGTACTAACGCCTAATTTTTTAAAGTCATGAAACTCATAAACTACCTGGTTGTCTTTAAACCAGTCGAGCGCTTTTTTAACTGTGTTGCAATTGGTGATGCCGTAAACCTTCATGGTGATTATTTATTGTATTTAGTCATCGTCAGCTCTGTGCCTATAGCAGCAAAGCTTTTTATCATTTCTATTGATCTGTCAATCAACGCAGGTAGTTCGGGCACTTCATCGTCATCAAATCCGCTTAGCACATAATCAACCTGGCGGCCTTTCGGATAGTTATCGCCAACACCAAAACGCAGGCGGGCGTATTCATTATTGCCCAAAGTGGCTTCGATATGTTTCAGTCCGTTATGGCCGGCGGCGCTGCCTTTAGGTTTTAATCGCAGGGTACCTAGTGGTAAGGCAATATCATCCACCAAAACCAAAACATTTTGCTGTGGTATTTTCAGCTCCTTCATCCAATGATTAAGTGCCTTGCCACTCAAATTCATGTAGGTAGTTGGTTTGATGAGATGCAATGCGCGGCCCTTGTGCGACACCTCTGTGTAATAAGCCAGGCGCATATTACTGAACTTTACGCCTTCCTGTTTAGCCAGTTCATCCAGGATCATGAAGCCTATGTTGTGCCGGGTATCGGCATACTCCGGACCAATATTACCTAAACCTACTATCAGATATTTCATATCATTATCAGCCGCGTTAACCGGCACAACCGGCTTTGGCGCCGGCGCTGCTTTTTTAAAATATTTACTAAAATATGGTTTGAAGCCCATGCCCCCTAACCCCCTAAAGGGAGAATAATTATTAAGTTGCGAATATACCAAAAACAAAAAAGCGGCAGGTATAAACCTGTCGCTTTTCAAAATTCGTCTGTTTAAAGCCTAAAATTATTTTTGGCCTTCATCGGCGCGTAGATATTGTGTCGAAAAACCACCTACTTGAGTATTTGTAAAATGATCGGCCAATATCCAATCTTCCACGTCCTCTTTATTAACCTGCGTTACGTCGCCGTATTTTATTGATTTAATGGTATTGGGTTCATTCGCCAATCGACCAATGAATTTGCCGTCAATAAATTCATTAACCTGAACCCACATATGTTCAGAACGTCCATCTTCAATAAAATTAGTCTTTACCGCATATTGAAATAATTCATCATTCTTCTCGTGAGATGCCATAAATTCTATTAAATATGATATCTCATCCTGCGCCTGCTTCCTGTAGCTTTGCAAAGCGGTATCGTCAGCAGCGCGACTAACCACATTATTTTCTACATTGTTAGCAGAGTTCTTTTTCTTAAAAAAGCCAAACATAAAATTTAGGATTTAGAAAACTTATAACATCACAATATAATTAATATAAACAAAAACAGCGGCGACAATGTCACCGCTGTAATCGTCGAAATCACTAATTAATCAGTGAAATCGCAACTAAATTATTTTCTGTTTTCTTGTTCTGCCTGACGTAAAGCACGTGAAGTAGTTACAGAAACGATAGTATCCTCTTTAGTGTTCAGGATAGTTACGTTAGGGAAGCTAATTTCGCCAACTTTAACTGATTTACCTACTTCTAAAGCTTCGATGCTCACATCGATATAATCTAAGTGATCTTTTGGTAAAGCTTTAACACGCAGTTTACGTAATTTTTGAACCAGTTTACCACCTACTTTAACACCCGGAGAAGTACCGGTTAAACGTACAGGGATCTCGATAGTAACAGGTTTAGCCTGATCTAATAACAAGAAGTCTACGTGGATGATCTGTTCAGTTAATGGGTGAAACTGAAGATCTTTAATAATAGCTTGTGATTTAACACCGGCAATGTCAAGGTCGATGAAATGAACAACCGGAGTGTAAACTACGGGTTTCAAATCAGCTGCGGACACCGAAAAGTGGGTTTGTGTAGCACCACCGTAAAGCACTGCAGGTACCAAAGCCTGGTAACGCAGCTCTTTCGCGTCTCTTTTCCCTACGTTCTCTCTTAGAGAACCGCTAATAGCAATTGATTTCATTTTTTAATTTATTTGTTTTTATTTATTTAGTTCATGGTTCATAGATCATGGTTGATGGTCTAATCCGCATAAAATCTTTATTCTTTTTGCTTAGTCATAGGCCACAGTTCAACTATGAACCATCAGGTATGAACTATATGCCGCTATATTTTAAACAGCTGGCTTATTGAGCCATGCTCATTTACGTTGATGATAGCCTTTGCAAACAACTCGCCTGTTGACAGCACGGTTATTTTAGGGCTGGTACGTTTCAGTGGAATAGTATCTGTAACGATCAATTCTGCCAACTCAGAGTTTTCGATGGTTTCATACGCATCGCCCGATAAAACCGGGTGTGTACAAACCGCTCTTACACTGCGTGCACCACGCTCCATGATCAAAGCTGCTGCTTTAGCCAGGGTACGCGCCGTATCGCAAATATCATCAATCAATACAATATCCTGACCGGTTACATCGCCTATCAGGGTCATTGATTCAATTTCGTTGGCGCGTTTTCTGCGTTTGTCGCAAATAACCACCTCGGCGTTAAAGAACTTGGCAAAACCACGTGCCCTGTATGATCCGCCCATATCCGGCGAAGCGATAGTCAGGTTTGGTAAGCCCAGGCTTTTTATATAAGGTACAAAAATGATCGAACCATCCAGGTGATCAACCGGGATGTCGAAAAATCCTTGTATCTGCGCTGCGTGCAAATCCATGGTCATAATACGGTCTATACCCGCAGCAACCAATAAATTAGCCACCAGCTTAGCGCCAATAGCTACACGCGGACGATCTTTTCTGTCCTGACGGGCCAAACCGAAATATGGTATAACAGCGTTAACATGATGGGCCGACGCACGACGCGCGGCATCAATCATCATCAATAACTCCATTAAATTGTCGGTAGGCTGATGGGTCGACTGAATCAGGAAAACATCACAACCACGTACAGATTCATCAAAATGTGGCTGAAACTCGCCATCGCTAAAGCGCGATAAACCTGACTCGCCCAGGCTTTGGCCGTAAGCATCGGCAATTTTTTGAGCCAGTTCTGTTGAACCTGACCCAGAAAATAATTTAACCGTGTTAAACTGTAAAGGCATCTTTTTGATTTCGGATGTTGGATTTTGGATTGCGAATTTCGCTCCCTCAACCCTTTGATCAGTCAGTATAAAAAAATTTCGGATTTGGATCTCCTTCGAAATAAATCCGAAATCAAAAATCTCAAATCCGAAACTTTAATGTTGCCCGACCAGGATTCGAACCTAGACAAACGGTACCAAAAACCGTCGTACTACCATTATACTATCAGGCAATCCGTCTCTTTCGCAACCTACGTCCCGAAAAGGAATGCAAATATAAGACGATTTTTTCAAACTCAAAATGGAAAATTGAAAAAAGTATTTCTAGCTAATTCATACGGGGGCGATAGCTTGAAAATCAGTGAGAAAAGTTCGCACCCCTGCCAACCCGGGCCGCCAGCTGGCGGGGAGACTTTTTATAACACCACTGCTCAAGTCCTCCCTACCGGGGAGGATTTAGGAGGGGCTTATATTTTTGGAGAGACTTAGAGGGGATGCCACCGCGAATGTTAAATTATGCTAAATCGCACCCTACCCCGCTGCAACATCTGGTTAGTTTTACTAATTTCGGAGCTGTTTAAACCAAACCACTTATATTTTCACAGATGAAATATAACAGAATCAATAACTTATTTGGCTGGCTGGCCTTTATCATCGCTTCGCTAACCTATATTTTAACGCTTGAGCAATCGGCCAGTTTTTGGGATTGCGGCGAGTTTATCGCTTGTATTTACCGCCTGCAGGTGGCGCACCAACCGGGCGCCCCGCTGTTTACCATGATTGGCAAGGTATTCTCATTGCTGTCAATGGGCGACGTTACCAAAGTAGCTTACTGGACCAACGTAGCTTCGGCCCTGGCCAGCGGCGCTACTATACTGTTCCTGTTCTGGACCATAACAGCTTTGGCAAAAAAAATCCTGATAAAAAAAGAAAAGGACCTGCACCTGAGCAATATTGTGCTCATTATGGGCGCCGGCTTAGTGGGCGCTTTGGCTTATGCCTTTTCTGACACTTTCTGGTTCTCGGCTGTCGAGTCTGAGGTTTACGCGCAGTCGTCATTATGTACTGCGATTGTTTTTTGGGCGATATTGAAGTGGGATGCCCATGCCGACAAACCCAATGCTAACCGTTGGATTGTTTTCATCGCCTATGTGATGGGCCTGTCCATCGGTATCCACTTATTAAACTTATTGGTAATACCGGCCATAGCGTTGGTTATTTACTTCCGCAAATCAAAAAACATCAATACCTGGGGCACTATTAAAGCCTTTTTTATCGGGGTGGTTATACTGGCCGCGGTATTATGGGGCATTATACAATATACCGTAAAAGGCGCCGCCTACTCAGACTTATTCTTTGTAAACACCCTGGGTATGGGTTTTGGCAGCGGAGCCATTATGTTTTTCATCCTGCTTTTTGCTACCATTATATTAGGTATCGTTTACACATTTAAGCCTGCAAAAAATACCATCATTGCAGCCGCGGCATGTTTTGTGCTGACGCTTAGCATCAGCGCAGGCATTACGGGTTTTATTGCGGCAGCAGCTATTATAGCGGTGTTGGAATACGGCTTTAAAGTTCGAGAAAGACGCTTCGCGCTGAACAGCTTTTTGGTTTGCACCGCGTTCATTCTGTTTGGCTATAGCACGTTTGTGATGATTGTTATCCGCGCTAAAGCGGGTACCAATTTAAATAATAGTAACCCACAGGATGCTTTCGCCTTGAATAGCTACCTAAACCGCGACCAGTATGGCCAGACTCCGTTGCTTTACGGAAACTTCTTTGATGCCCAGCCTGTCGATCAAACTGAGGGTGGCAATATTTACCGTAAAGGCGATACCAAATATGAAATAGCCGGCAAAAAAACCACTACGGTTTATGACCATAATACCATCTTCCCGCGCATGTTTAGCCAAAAAGCGGGACATGACAGGTTTTACCGCGAGTGGGAGCATCTGGGCCAGAATGAAAGCCCGACCTTTGCCAACAACCTGTCATTCTTCCTGTCGTGGCAGGTAAATCAAATGTACACCCGCTATTTTCTGTGGAACTTTGTTGGGCGCGCCAATGATATGGATGGCCAGATAAAAGGCATTGACGGCGACTGGATAAGCGGCTGGAACTTTAAAAAACCACTACCTTACTCGGTAACTAAAAGCAAATCATACAACCGCTTGTATTTCCTGCCACTGATATTGGGTTTACTGGGGCTGTATTTCCATTTCAAAAAAGATCAGCGTGATGCCGGCGTAGTAGCAGTGCTGTTCTTCTTTACCGGTATAGCTATCCTGCTTTATCTGAATCAGGACCCATTACAGCCGCGCGAGCGTGATTATGCTTACGCAGGTTCTTTTTATGCTTTCGCGATTTGGATCGGCTTAGCCGTGATCGGTATTGCTGAGTTGCTGAGCAAGAAGGAGAAAAAACTAAATGCAGCTATACTGTCGACTGTCGTTTGTTTAAGCGTTGGACCAATATTAATGGCCAACCAGGAATGGGACGACCACGACCGGTCGACCAAAATGACGCCGCATGATATGGCTTACAACTACCTGAATTCGTGCGCCAAAGATGCTATTTTGTTTACCTATGGCGATAATGATACTTTCCCGCTGTGGTATATTCAGGAGGTTGAAGGCGTTCGGCCTGACGTGCGCATTGTGAACCTGAGCTTGCTGGGTACAGATTGGTACATCAAACAAATGAACCAGAAAATGAATGAGTCGGCGCCGTTGCCGCTTACCATGGATTACAACAAATACAAACTAGGCATTCGCGATATGATCCCATATAACGATGCCAAAGTACCGGGAGCTCTGGAGTTAAAGGATGTATTTGATTTTATCGTCTCAGATCATAAAGATGCTTTGGCTCAGTTGCAGGATGGCACATCAACCAATTATCTGCCGACAAAAAATCTGAAGATCACCGTTAACCCTGACGAGGTTATCAAAACAGGTACCCTACCGGCCGATCAGAGAGATAAAATAGCTACCGAGCTTGATTTTACCTATGGCGGCAACATGGTACTCAAAGATAACCTGGCCATGATGGATATCATCGCCCATAACAATTGGAAACGGCCTATATACTTCACTATTACCAGTCCGCCGGATAATATGCTGGGGCTCACCAGTTATATGTATAACGAGGGCTTTGCTTATCGCCTGTTACCGTTAAAGCCTGATACCAGCATGAACCGCAATGCGGCGCAAACCGGTATGATGGAAACCACCAACAGCCTGGTGATGTATAACAATATCATGAACAAATTTAAATGGGGTAATTTTAAAACAGCTAAATACCTCGACAATGTATCGCTAACCCAGTTTATGCCATTGGTTGCCCGCGTTACATTGAACCTTACAGATAACCTGATTAAAGAGGGACATCCTGACTTGGCTAAAAACTTGCTGAATAAATACAACGACGAAATGCCTGACGATATACCGGCACAGGAAATTGCCGCACGTAAATATTATATGGCAGAGACGGCTTATAAATTAGGGATGACACCAATGGCCGAAAAGTATGTCAAACAACTGGAAGATTACCTTACCAACTCGCTCGATTATAATTATGCCGTGCTAAAGGATAATGACCCTAACAGTCAAAACGAGGTACAATTTGGCGTATCATTATTAAACGGATTGGTGGGATTAACCAAAGACAACCATAACCTGACGTTGAGCAATAGCTACAAAGCCAAGCTTGATCAGTATATTAAGGAGTTTAATATCAGTATGGGTAATTAACCATAAGGAGCATGTCTCGTTTGTCATGCTGAGCATAGTGAAGGATCTTATAAACGCAGTAAGCAAATCATATAAGATCCTTCGCTACCGCTCAGGATGACAAATCTTCTAAAAGATAAAAAGGCTGCTAGTTGAATAGCAGCTTTTTTTGTTTATATATTTCGATCAATTATTTAGCTTCAGGTCGGTGTTATCACCGACCTGAGACTTAATGAACAAGTGATCCAAAAAATAACTTAAAAGTCAGTAACTGGTGATCCAAAGTGATCCACTTTTTGAAAGCTTATTTATTAAATAGCTGGTTATTAACCTATTGGGCATTTACACTGATCCAAATGATCCAAACTGATACACATTTGCGCGTGGATCAGCATACCGTTGCAAGCCAGAGAAACCATGACAAATCTTCCATAACCAAAAAGGCCGCTATTTTAAAAAACAGCGGCCCTTTTATCTTTTTATGTCGATGATTATTCTCCGTCGATCACCACGCCCATCGAGCAAAATTTGTCGATACGCTCTTTAATCAATTCGTTAATGTCGCGTTCTTTCAGGGCCTTAAGGTCTTTTACCAATTGTTTTTTCAGGGTGGCCGCCATAGCTACAGGGTCCTGATGCGCACCGCCAACCGGCTCTTTAATAACGCCGTCAATCAGTTTATTTTTTAACATCTCTGTCGATGTCAGTTTCAACATTTCTGCTGCACGTTCTTTCTGTTCCCAGGTTTTGAACAAAATAGTCGAACAGTTTTCCGGTGATATAACTGAATACCATGAGTTATCCAGCATCATCACTTTGTCGCCAATGCCAATGCCCAGCGCACCGCCCGATGCTCCCTCGCCTATCACTACACAAATTACCGGCACTTTCAGGATAGCCATCTCCAGCAAATTGCGGGCGATAGCTTCACCTTGTCCGCGCTCCTCGGCTTCCAGGCCCGGATAAGCGCCCGGAGTGTCAATCAAGGTAACAACCGGCTTATCGAATTTTTCGGCCAGCTTCATCAAGCGTAAAGCTTTGCGGTACCCTTCAGGGTTAGCCATACCAAAGTTACGGTACTGGCGGTCTTTAGTATTACGCCCTTTTTGGTGACCAATAAACATTACCGTCTCATCATTCAGAGTACCGAAACCACCTACGATGGCTTTATCATCGCCAACGGTGCGGTCGCCGTGCAGTTCGATAAAATCGTCGCACATTAACTCTAAATATTGTAAGGTATATGGTCTTTCCGGGTGACGTGATATCTGTACTTTTTGCCAGCCTGTCAAATTGCCGTATATTTCTTTTTTGGTGTCTTCCAATTTGCTTTCGAGTTCGGCTACTGTCGCCGACATGTCTAATTTATTTTTTTCTTCCACCTGTTTTACCTTTTCTATCTGGCCAATCAGGTCTGCAAGAGGCTTTTCGAAATCGAAATCAATCTTCATATCATTAAATAAATGAGGCCGCTAAATTAATAAATCAAACGGCAAATTTATCAATTACGCTTTTGCAAACTTTCATACTTGCTCATTTGCTTGTCTGACAACAGTTTTCGTGCCGACAAACAGGCCTGCAGGAAAGCATTTTTCAACTCGCCCTGGTATAAACCGTAGCGGTTAGTATAAAAAATCAAATTACCGTCCTGCACCTTATTGTAGCGGAACATACTGTCCAGATTATGTTCTGTGTCAATAATTGAGCCACCAATTTGCAAACGGCGACGGCGCAGGTAATCTTTAGCCTCAGTTAGTTTTTTGACCTGTATCGGGCTCAAATCAAGCTCGTATTTATATTTCAGCACCTTTTCAGGCAGCGGATAATGATTGATTTCTGCAATACGGGCCATGTCCTCACCGGCCTGGCCTTTTAGATAGGCCTGGTATTGCTGGTAAGTCAGTGTCGGGATGGGCGATTTTCTGGTACTATCGGCTAATTGCGCATAAGATTGCGTTGCCATGAACATCGGCACAAAAATTAATAAAGATTTGATCATAAATTGATTAATTGAAATTATCAAGGTAAACAAGATTCCTGCTTTAAAGTTCATTTATTTTGATAATTTTTGATCGACAGAATCATCATGGACGACGTTAAAGAGATTATAGACCTGCTCAAAGAAAAAGCTGATGCTAAATATCACGCTGGTATGCAGCGCTTTGCCATTAACAATGAAAAGGCGCTGGGCGTAAAGATTCCTGAAGTAAGAAAGATTGCCAAATTCATTAAAAAAGACCATACTTTAGCACAGGCGCTATGGGATACCGATATCCATGAAGCGCGGATACTGGCTTCGATGATAGACGATCCGAAACAAGTTACCCCGCAACAGATTGACAGATGGACCAAAGATTTTACCACCTGGGATGTATGCGATCAGGTTTGCGGCAATTTATTCGACCGCACGCCTTATGTTATCGATAAGGCTTTAGCGTTTAGCTTGCGTGAAGAAGAATTTATCAAGCGCGCCGGCTTTGTGCTGATGGCCGAATACGCCGTTCACGGTAAAAAAGCTGCGGACGATGTTTTCATCAACTTCTTCCCCATCATTGAACGCGAAGCCTGGGACGACCGCAATTTTGTAAAGAAAGCGATTAGTTGGGCCCTGCGGCAAATCGGCAAACGGAATGATACGCTCCGCCCGCTGGCCATTCAATGTGCCGAACGTATTTTACAACAGAATAGCAAAGCTGCGAAATGGATTGCGAATGATGCGCTGAAGGAATTGAGGAGATAATCCTTAGACGCTTTCTACCATCGCGTCATTGCGAGGAACGAAGCAATCTCTGCACTCGCTAATCAATGTGCATAATGAATGTCCTATGTAGAGATTGCTTCGTTCCTCGCAATGACGGGATTATAAATACGCTTATTCTAATTTTTCCTTATCCCCATACAAAAATTATATATTTGCCGCTACTATGAGTAAGAATACCGACGAACTATTTAAAAACGTTATTGCCCATGCTAAAGAGTATGGCTTTGTTTTCCCGTCAAGCGAGATTTATGATGGTCTGAGTGCCGTTTATGATTACGGGCAGTATGGCGCCGAGCTTAAAAACAACATCAAAACTTATTGGTGGAAAGCTATGGTGCAGCTGAATGAAAACATTGTCGGTATTGACTCGGCTATCTTCATGCATCCAAAGATCTGGAAAGCCAGCGGTCACGTTGACGGCTTTAGCGACCCGATGATCGATAACAAGGATTCAAAAAAACGCTATCGTGCCGACCAATTGCTGGAAGATAAAATAGCGAAATACGACGAAGAAGGCAAAACTAACGAAGCTGAAGAGTTGCAGACCGAAATGGACAACGCACTAAAAGCTGAGAATCTGCCTCGCCTGCGTGAATTGATTATTGAGCATAATATTAAATGCCCTATCAGCGGCACTGCCAACTGGACAGAAGTACGCCAGTTTAACCTGATGTTTAGCACCCAGATGGGCGCGGTAGCTGACGATGCCGATGTGGTTTACCTGCGTCCTGAAACTGCACAAGGTATTTTCGTAAACTACCTGAACGTGCAAAAATCAGGCAGAATGAAAATTCCGTTTGGTATTGCGCAAATTGGTAAGGCTTTCCGTAATGAGGTTATTGCCCGCCAATTCATTATCCGTATGCGCGAATTCGAGCAAATGGAGATGCAATTCTTTGTTCGCCCCGGCACGCAGAAAGAGTGGTTTGATAAATGGAAAGAAACCCGTTTAAAATGGCATCTGGCTTTAGGTACCAATCCAGATAAATACCGTTATCACGAGCACACCAAATTGGCTCACTATGCCGATGCCGCTTATGATATTGAATTTGAGTTTCCGTTTGGTTTTAAAGAAGTTGAAGGTATCCATAGCCGTACGGATTTTGATTTAAGTCAGCATCAGCAATATTCAGGAAAAAAAATGCAATATTTTGACCCGGAGATTGATCCCGCTACAGAAAAACCTTACGGTAACTACATCCCTTATGTTATTGAAACATCAATCGGCTTAGACCGCATGTTCCTACTGACAATGATCAACGCGTACGAGGAAGAAGACCTGAGCACCGCAGAAAAACAAGATAGCCGCACCGTATTGCGCATCCACCCTGCCCTGGCCCCGGTTAAAGCTGCCATCTTCCCATTATTAAAGAAAGATGGTCTGCCAGAAAAGGCCCGCGAGATCATGGATAAACTGAAACTGGATTTCAATCTGCAATATGAAGAGAAAGATGCTATTGGCAAACGCTACCGTCGCCAGGATGCTATCGGTACGCCGTTCTGCATTACTGTAGATCATCAGACTCTGGAGGATAACACGGTTACCATCCGCCATCGCGACAGCATGAAACAAGAACGCGTAGCAGCCGATGATCTGGATAAAATTATTGGTGATTTAGTTAGCTGGAAAAATTTATTAAAATAGGACAACACTTTTTTAACCAATACGTATAACAAGGCCTGATTGATATTGATCGGGCTTTTTCTTTTATATAACTTTATTATTCCCTAATAATATTATATTTAACATTTATTAACTGTTGATTTTTACAACCTTGCGCAGGATATTCCTATTATTAATTATTTATAATTTATACAACTACAAGTTGTGCGCAAAGCAGCTACCTGCACATACCGACAGCCTGAAAAAGTTAGTCACGGCCGCATTACCTAAACAGATAGAAAAGCCTGACACCTCAACTATAAGCCATATAGATAAACTGGCTTCGGCGTATTATCATAGTAACCCTGACAGCACTTTATATTATGGCAAGCTGGAAATCAGTTTGTCTCAAAAAATAAACTTTGTGAAAGGTATTGCTGACGGAACGTCGCAAATTGCATCGTTTAACACGTTTAGAGGCGACTATAAGGAGGCGGCCAAAAATTATAATGCAGCCTTAAAAATCTATCAGCAATTAAACTATTACAAAGGCATAGGCAATTGTTACGATGGTTTAGGGCGGTTGCAAAACTTTTACGGAAATTATGATGCAGCCATTGAACTTTATAATAAAGGGCTCTCTTATTTCCGTAAAACGCCCGACGATACTGACGATTGCAGCTGTTATAATGCAATGGGCATTGTTTATGACGGCAAAGGCGACCTATCTAAAGCGCTCGATTGTTATTTTAAAGCACTGCTCATTAATATAAAACATAATGATCAGGCATCTGCCGCCAGCAAATACAGCAATATTGGCGTGATAATGCAGGAACTGGAACTTTACCCAAAAGCGCTTTATTACTACCAGAAGGCGCTAAGTATTTGGCAAAAGACAGGCAACAAACAAGGCATCAGCACGGCTTGCCAGAATATCGGCGACATGTATCTGGCTCAAAAAGATTATAAGCACGCTTTTAGCTATACCAATAGGGCTTACCAGCTAGTTAGGCAACTAAATGATACTGAAGGTTTAACCCTGGTTTATTACGATCTGGGAATTTATGATTACTATATCAAACGGCCCGACTCGGCATTGTATTATTTGAGGCGTTCGCTAACGTCTGCAGATAAAAATAAAATGGAATACGCCAAAGCTTATGCTTACATAGGATTGGCTACCGTGTATAATTGGGAAAAGCAATATCAACCTGCTTATACTTATGCAGTGGAGGCACGAAAAGCAGGCGATCGTTTAAAAAGTTTGAGCATTCAAACAGATGCCTCATCACAACTGAGTACGGCCCTTGCCGGCTTGGGGCGGTTTGAAGAAGCCTACCACGAGCACGAAATTTATGCCGACCGCAAAAGCGCCTTAAAACAAAATGAGAATGTGCACAAAGCCATGCTCTTTAGTATAGAACTTGACTTTGCCAGGAAGCAAAACGAGTTAGCAGATAGTCAGCATAAAAAAGAAGAAGCTTATAAAAAGCGAATTGCTAATCAAAATGACGAAAATTTAATATCGGCCGGTATAATTGTGGTGTTGGCAATTATTGTGTTGATCTATTATAACGCCAAACGCAAGCAACAACACATCATCCAATTATTAGCCGAAAAGAACAGGGAGGTTATAGAACATCAGGAAAGTCTAAATGCCCAGACAACCAAGCTTAATGAATTGAATTCATTAAAAGACAGGCTCATTGGTGTATTGGCTCATGATTTGCGCGCGCCCATAAGTACCCTACGCGGTTTATTTACATTAATGACTGATGAAAACATAACCGGCGAAGAGTTTGCGGCAATGACACCAAAGGTGTTTAGCAAATTAGAAAACACGTCTGACTTTTTAGATACGCTGCTATTTTGGATAAACACCCAGGTTGATGGCAAGAATGATAGCACCGTCAGTTTTTTTATGGGCGATCTGGTGGACCGTGAGCTACAACATCTGGACGACAAGTTACATCAAAAAAATATCAGCATACAGCAAAATATCTCAGCAGACGCTGTAGCCTTAGCCGATCCAAACTCGGTACGTATTGTCATCCACAACTTCCTGACCAATGCTATTAAGTTCTCCCATCGCAATGGCAGTATTGAGATATCGGCATGGGTTGAAAATAGCGAAGTGAATTTTTGCCTGAAAGACCATGGCATAGGCATGAGTACCGAATACATGAGCAATCTATTTAAGAACCATGTAACCAGTGTGGTAGGTACAGAAAATGAAGTGGGTTCTGGAATGGGGCTGCTGTTTTGCAAAGACCTGATTGAAAATCAAAAAGGTAGAATATGGGCAAGCAGCATTTTAGGCACGAGCACAGAAATGCATTTTACGTTACCCCTGGGCAATAAACCTGAATAGGCAAATAAATTATATTCCCAATACCTGTTTTAGCTTAACGTAGCCGGTTTTACTTACCGGTATTTTAGCGCCCGATTTCAGGATAGCCAGGTGGCTGTCTTTCTCATATGGATCAATACGGGTAATTTCCTGAACGCTCACCATATAGCTGCGATGTACGCGCACAAAATGACGCGGATCAAGCGTTTGCTCAAAAAAGCTCATGGTTTTATTTTTCAGGAATGAGCCTTCAGGAGTAATTATACTCACGTAGTCATCGTCAGCTTGCAGATATTGCACATCGGCAACAGGGATGATCTTTACCTTGGTACCGGTTTTAACCACAATACGCTCATGCTGTGCAGGCGACTGTGTGGCGGCCGTTTCCAGCAACTCTTCTTTATCTTTTTTAATAGTTGCAGATGCCGGCGCCTGCGCTAAAAATTTATCGACAGCTTTATTAAAACGCTCTTTGCTGAAAGGTTTCAGCAAATAATCGGTAGCATGGGCTTCGAAAGCTTTAATGGCATATTCGTCAAACGCGGTAGTAAATATTACCGCAGGTTGTTCGTCGACCAATTCGAGCATTTCAAAGCCGTTTATTTTAGGCATTTGTACATCCAGAAATATCAAATCAGGCTGAAGTTGCTGGATGGCTTTTAATCCCTCAAAACCATCGCCGCATTCTTGTAAGACTTCTATTTGCGGAAAGTCTAACAAATATTCTCTTACAACCATGCGGGCCAGCGGCTCGTCGTCAATAAGTATAGCTTTGATCATTTACTGCGGAATTTTAATAATGGTTGTAAATATATTATCATTTGCGTGAGTTTCCATCAAATCGTTGCGGGCATATAGCAAATATAGACGGCGCTGCACACCGCTCAGCCCAAAGCCTGTACCCTGGCGCGGGCGCGATGTTTTAGGGTCGTATGGGTTTTGTACAATCAGTTCCAGGTAGTTACCTTCCAGTTCGCCACGTATGCTAACCACCACTTCTTCGGTGGTATCGTATAACCCAAATTTAATGGCGTTTTCAACCAAAGGCTGTAGTAACATGGCGGGCATCACGCTTTCGCCACATTGCTCATCGCAGCTTATTTCTGTTTTAAGGCGATGGCCGAAACGCACTTTTTCAATTTCCAGGTATAAATTCAGGTGTTGTAATTCTTCATTTAAAGTAACTTGCAGTTGGTCGTCTTTTTTCAGGGTGCCCCGCAAAAAGTCAGACAGCTGATGTATCATTTTACGCGCCTGATCTGGTTTAAAACCAATGAGCGCATTAATAGAGTTTAAGCTGTTAAACAAAAAATGCGGTTGTAATTGCTGGCGCAAATTGTACAGTTCGGCCTCGCGGGCCAGTTGCTCGGCTTCGGCTTTGCGCTTCTCATTTTCTTTCTGGTCAAGCTGCGAGTACCAGATCATGCTGATCATGGCCATCCATCCTATCGCCAAGAAATCAGTAAAGAAGCGGATAACCAACGATTGCGACATGAAATTTGCATAAATGGGCCCGCCGTTGATAAATGGCAGGATATACCGACACCCCGCGGTAGCGGCAGCTCCCAGGGCGACTATCCAAATCAAAATATTGGCGTAACTACCCTTGCCTGGCTGATAATAACGCAGGTTATTGTTGATGAGCCAGCAGGCAGCAGCCAGCAATACAGAGCTCACCAAACTATCGGTCAAGGCAGTGAACCACTCAAAACCGAAGCTATGAATTATATAAGCCTGCAGGCCTGCCCATGCAAGTCCGCAAGCTATAAATGCTAAACGCAGTTTTTGAAAAACAAGTGATTGTGCTACCGCCAAAATTTTGTATTTATAGGGTTAAGGTTGATGTTATTAATAACTGCGGATATCTATCCCCGCAAATATAGAAACGCCGGTTAAAACCAGCACTTTTTCATTGTCCAGGGGGGCGTTGGTACGGATACGTTTATCGTCCAAACCAGCGAACACGACAGCCATATTCGAAACCACCATCCAGTGTGAAGGCACGATCATTTTTGTGCCGCCAAATATTTGCGTAATATCGATATACACTCTGCCGTTAATGTTAGCCTGGGTAAAATCAAGCTCGGTACCACCCATTACGTTCACAATTTCGCCGCCCTGAAAGTTCTTAGAAAAAATCACCTTTTTATTGCTGCCAAAAACCGAAACAGACTCCAGGTGCTCGTCGCCGGTATAGCTACCACCAGTTGAACCTGTTGGCCCCGGATTTGGCGGCGGCGTTTGTGTGCCTTCACTAGTGGTTTCATCTTTTACGGTATAGTCAACCACAGGCTCTTCAGGCTTGTTGCCACCGTCAAAATTATAGCCGTAATTGTACTTGTAGCTATATTTACCGCTATCCCATTTTCTTTTCCAGTCTTTTTTGTCCCAGTAATTATGGTCGCGCCGGCGCAGTATCAGATATATGCCAAAGCCTATCAAGGCAGCCGGCCAAAAGACATCTCCCACATTAAAATTTTGAAAAATTCTGCCTAGCAATGTCACCACACCGATACCGGTTATGATAAGCCAGCCAAGATTATTAAAATTATTTTTAGCGCCTATATATAAGCCTATTACTACCAACAGCATCGGGAAGCTAAATATCCAATCGGCAAATTCAAATAGGGCAAATTGTTTCAGAAGCAAAGCGCCTCCAACCAGCAGCAACACAATGCCGGCCATGGCCTTACCATTGTTAGGCACATGTGGTTTATTTATATTATTTATATCGTTATTCATTTTCTTAGTTTTAAATCTTACTCAAAAGTAAGGCACTAATATAATCAGCTAAAACTAAAACTGGCGACCTATAGGCAAGAACTCGGTAAACGCGGCTATTTTGTCGGTTAAAAAGTTGGGGTGGAATACGTGACCCGTCAAATAATTTCAGGGCGAATTGAAACAATGGCTTGGTAATATAGTCCAATTGCAAAAACTTCACCTAATTACCTATCTTGTAGTTTATCGTAATTAAAAGGATTATTATTAATCTCCCTTGTCATATTGAGCGTAGCGAAATATCTTATACGCTTTACATATCGCGCATATAAGATCCTTCACTATGTTCAGGATGACAAGGCGGAAAATACCGTAATAAAGATTACACTTCAGGCTCCTGCTGGCTCAGGCAATGGAAACTACCCAATCCCCAGATAATATCAGTTGAATCAATACCAATAACTTTACGGTCAGGGAAACAATCCTGCAGAATTTGCAGGGCTTTTTCGTCTTTATCGCAACGGTAGGTTGGTACCACAACTGCAGCATTACCAATATAGTAGTTAGCGTACGATGCAGGCAGGCGCTGATCGTCATAAATCACGGCGTCAGGCATTGGCAGCTCGATGATGTTGAGCTGTTTACCGTTCAACAAACGCATGGTTTTCAGCGTGTCCAGGTTTTCCTGCAGCAAATGGTAGTTATCGTCGTTTTTATTTTCTTCAACTACGGTAACTACAGTATCTTCATTCACAAAACGGGTAATATCGTCGATGTGGCCATCGGTGTCATCGCCAACAATGCCGTCGCCCAGCCATAAAATTTGCTCAGCGCCATAGTAGTTATACAGGTATTCTTCTATTTGTCCCTGATTCAGAGTTGGGTTACGGTTCGGGTTCAACAGGCAGGCAGTAGTGGTCAGTATAGTGCCTTTACCATTAAAATCAACCGAACCGCCTTCCATCACAATGCCGGGATGATAAACTTCCAGTCCGTAATGTTTGCCAATTTTGGTTGGGATCACATCGTCCAGATCAAACGGAGGATATTTGCCGCCCCAGGCGTTATAGCCCCAATCGACAATACCTTTCTGCCTTGTAGCCGGGTTAATCAGAAACGCCGGACCGTGATCTCTGCACCAGGCATCATTAGTACCAAACTCAAAGAATTCAATTTTATGCAAATCGGCATCAACCAACATTAGCTGCTCTTTAGCAAAAGCAGCCATGTATTCATCTTTCACAATAATGCGCACCAGTTCGCCGGCCGTTAAAGCCTTGATAAACTCGCAGTATTGCGGATAGATAGTCATGATCTTGCCCGGCCATGATTCCTCTTTATGCGGCCAGCTTAACCAGGTGGCTTTATGCGGATGCCATTCGGCGGGAAAGTAGAGTCCTTTTTGTTTTGGATATTCCATGATATGATGCAATTGTCATTGCGAGCGTAGCGCGGCAACCGCAAGGAGAAAAGTTCGCGATTGCTTCGTTCCTCGCAATGACAAGTTATTATTTCTTATTCTTCGTCAAGCAAACGCTTGGTTATCGGCTGATATGAATCAATGCGTCTGTCGCGCAGGAACGGCCAGTGCGTACGATAGTAATCGGTTTTATTCAGATCTAATTCCTGAACAATCACTTCTTCCTGATCGTGGCTGGTTTGATGCATCACCGTACCAAACGGATTAGCAAAGAAAGATCCGCCCCAGAATTTAACGCCGGCTTCTTCACCCACACGATTCACACTAACCACGTGCACGCCGTTAGCTACTGCATGCGAACGTTGGATGGTTTGCCATGCGTTGTACTGCTCAACGTTGGTTGCCTCATCCTGGGTTAAGGCCCAACCTATGGCCGTTGGGTAGAACAATATTTCGGCACCCATCAAAGCAGTGATACGCGCTGCTTCAGGATACCATTGATCCCAACAGATCAACACGCCGATGGTAGCAAATTTGGTTTTGAAAACTTTATAACCCAGGTCGCCCGGGGTGAAGTAAAATTTTTCGTAAAAACCCGGATCGTCAGGAATATGCATCTTACGATATTTTCCTAAGTAGGCACCGTCTGCATCTATAACTGCAGTGGTGTTATGGTAAAGGCCCTGAGTGCGTTTTTCAAACAGCGACGCTACAATCACTACACCCAATTCGGCGGCAACCTTTGAAAGCTCATCAGTTGACGGGCCAGGGATAGCCTCGGCCAGTAAAAAATTGTCATGATCTTCAACATCACAAAAATAAAGCGATGTAAAAAGCTCCTGCAGGCAAACAATCTGCGCGCCTTTGGCAGCAGCATCGCGAACCCTTGCAATAGCTTTTTGTAAATTTTCGTGCTTGTTGGCGGTGCAGCTCATCTGCACTATACCTACCTGTACTTTACTCATCCTTGAATTTTTTTGCAAAAATAGTGTTTAGCGATTAGAGATTGGTGATTATCGATTAGTTATTTAAAGTTTTATAGTCACCGGTTTCTAATAATACGGTGAGTAGCGAATGGTGAGTAGTGAGTATCCTATTTTAAAACTATTTATTGCCCATTCACTATTCACCACTCACTACTCAACTAATCTCTAAAAAAACTACCTTTGCAGCAATTTGTACCACATCTAAATATGGTAAACAACAACGACGAACAGGAAGGCCAATTTGCCCCCGGCGAGACCTTCCCCTTTGAAACACCGGAAGAAATAACGGGCGAGAAGCAGCCCAAAACGTTTAAATCACGTCTGTGGAGCATCACCAAGCTGATCTTAAAGATAGCTGTGACTTGTGTATTGCTTTATTACGTTTTCAGTAAGATTGATATACAAGCGGTAAAGCACCTCATAGCACAATCAAACCCCTGGTGGATATTGGCAGCCATAGGTTGCTTCTTCATCTCAACCATTGTATCGGCATCAAGACTGTTGAGCTTTTTTAAGTCGATCGACCTGCATATCAGCTGGAAATTCAATTTGCGATTATACATGTTGGGCATGTTCTATAACCTGTGCCTGCCCGGCGGCATAGGTGGCGACGGTTACAAAATATACCTGCTTAACAAGCGCTATAAAAAACCGGCCAAAAAGGTTTTCTGGGCGATATTGTTTGACAGGCTAAGTGGTTTTTGGGCGATAGGCTTTATAACGGTTGTATTGGTGATCTTTTTGCCCCAACTTAACATCCCGATATTTTGGCCGTGGATTATCTTTTTAGTCGGTACTGCTATTTATTATTTCGTGATCTACAAGTTTTTTCATGATTATACCAAATATTTCTGGGAAGCGCATATAAAAGCGCTGGGCGTGCAGTCTCTGCAAGTATTAACCATCATCTTGGTATTATTAAGCCTGCATCATGATGATAAGTTTGCACCATATCTTTCGGCATTTTTAATGTCGTCAATGGCGGCGGTCATTCCGTTTAGCGTGGGCGGCTTGGGCTTCAGGGAGTTTATTTACAAATATGCTATTACCGAGTTATTTCACATGAATGGCGAACTGGCCGTGGTGCTGAGTCTTTCATTTTATGTGATATCGGCCATTATATCTCTGCTGGGTGTTTATTATGTTTTCAGAGACGATAAACTGGAGCAGGACTAAAATCAATAATCTATGAATATCATTGTAACAGGAGCCAGCAGCGGCGTAGGGTTTGAAGCGGTAATTGAGTTGGTAGCCGCCGGCAAACATAAAGTAATAGCACTTGCCCGCTCGCAGGATAAATTGGAGCGACTGGCACAGATAGCATTAGACCTCAATCCGGATGGCGTCCTCTATCCTATCGCTTTTGATATTGTGCATGACGATTACGATGGGCTGCAACAATTCATCAATAGCCATTTTGATGGCAAGGTGGATATCCTGATCAACAATGCAGGAGCGCTCATTAACAAACCTTTCATGGACCTTACTGAAAGCGACTTTGTAGAAATGCTACAAAGCAATTTCATTGGTCATGTGCGCATAATACAAAGCCTGCAACAGTTTATGCCAGCCAGATCACATATCCTAAATATTGGCTCGATGGGTGGTTTTCAGGGCAGCTCTAAATTCCCGGGCTTATCGGCCTACTCGGCCAGCAAAGCTGCTTTACATACCTTAACCGAATGCCTGGCGCAAGAATTTGCAGAAAAAGACATCAAAGTTAATTGCCTGGCCTTAGGCTCGGCTCAGACTGAGATGCTGGAGAAAGCTTTCCCGGCTTATCAATCGCCGGTTATGGCTTTTGAGATGGGTAAATATATTGCCGACTTTGCTTTGACCGGTCATAAGTTTTTTAATGGCAAGGTATTGCCGGTAGCCACGGTGACGCCATAAATCTTATATCATGACATCTACCTCAAAAATAAAAGCCGTCATTTTTGATCTCGACGGCACTGTTGCTGACACTTTGCCCCTTTGTATTGCTGCGTTTAAAAAAAGCGTCGAACCTTTATTGGGTAAAACAATCAGCGAAGAAGAGATCATTGCTACGTTTGGACCATCTGAAGAAGGCACTATCCGCCAGCTAATACCTGCGCAGGAACAGGCGGGTGTTATCGCTTATTTAAAACATTATGAAGATTTGCATCACACCTGCCCCGTACCCTTCGCGGGCATCAAAGAGTTGCTGGAGCTTTTGAAAAGCAAAGGCGTATTATTGGCAATGGTAACAGGCAAAGGCATTCATAGTACGCGGATATCTTTAAATCAATTTGGTTTGTCGTCTTACTTCGAAGTTTTAGAAACGGGTTCGCCTAAGGGACCGAATAAGGTTAACGGTATTCGCTCGGTGTTGAAGCAGTTGGGCACTACAACTGACGAAAGTTTATACGTAGGCGATGCTCCGAGCGACATTAAATACTGCAAAGAATTAAGCATCCCGATAGCTGCCGCAGCCTGGGCCAGCACGGCCGATGAAAGCGCTCTGCGTTTACTGCAACCCGAATATATATTTTCGTCAATTAATGATTTTGAAGCCTGGATAAAGGATCGCATATAAAACAAAGAAGCCCGCTTTGAGTGGGCTTCTTTGTTTTATTTCTTTAAAAAGAGTGACAAAAATATCCAAATTGCCACTACCTGACTTATAGAAAGGATAAACATCCATCTAATAATTTCGGTTTTAAACGCGACTATTTCTTTCCAAACAATACAAATATCTTCTTTAGTTGCCAACGAACAGACGCTACCTTTCATAACTCTTTAATACTTACTTTTTCACATACAAAGCTACTACTGCTAAAGTGGCACCTATTTGACCAATCCAAAATATAAACATCCACTTTATAGTATCTGCTTTACTTTCAGCAATATCCTTAGCAAGCTCATACCTGACGTTTGCGACATCGTCTTTTGTAGCTAATGATTTAATGGTTGCTTCCACAGCACGTTCAGTTTTGTTATCGATATATTTAAACATGGCCTCGGTGGTGTCATTACCTAATTTATCAGATAACAACTGATATAGCCGGGCGGTTTCTTTTGCTTCTAAGTACATAACAAATATAGTGATAAGGTTTAGGATTTGTGATAAGGTTAGGTTATTGATAATGAAGGTTTAGGATAGGATATTTTTTACCGCTAGCTGCGGCTGTTAGTTTTCAAAAATTCATTCACTACAATTTCTGAGAGATATTTTTTGTTGCCGTCTTTATCTATGTAGCTACGGTTATTCAGACGACCCTCAATTACTATTTCGTCGCCTTTTTTTAGCAGGTCGCCGGCTATCTGGGCCTGTGCGCCCCATATCACCAGGTTATGCCATTGGGTGTCGGTCACCCGCTCGCCTTTTTCATTTTTGTAGCTTTCGCTGGTAGCTAATGATAGTTTGGCCAGTTTTTTATTGCTATCGAATGTTTTTACTTCGGGGTCCATACCCAGGTTGCCTACCAGGCGTACGCTGTTTCTTAATGAGTTCATGATTTTTTTCTGCTTTATCTATTAATACTTTGTTTCTGTTTGATGATGCAAAGTTGCAGCAGGATGAAAACATTAGTCGGATATTAATTGCTTATAAACGACAATATCCGTTTGCAAACGCTTGCAATCGGATATTATATTCTATAACTTAGTGCTATGGAAACCGAAAAAGTATGCCTGGACTGCGGCAGCCCCATACATGGGCGCGCCGACAAGAAGTTTTGTAACGATCTGTGCCGCAACAACTATAACAACAAGCTCAACAGCAACAGTTATAATCTGGTGCGCAACATCAACAATATTCTGAAACGCAATCGCCGTATTCTGGAAGAGCTGAACCCGACAGGCAAAACCAAAACCACCAAAGCCAAAATGGCGGCCAAAGGTTTCGATTTTAAATATCTTACCAATAAATACGATACTCAGAACGGCAAAACCTATCACTTTTGTTATGAGTACGGCTACCTACCGCTTGATGGCGACGAAGTATTATTGGTAAAGCGTGAAGAAAAAGTGGAATAGATTATCTGACCCACTTCGCATATCTGACAAAATTATGAGATGGATGCCAATATTAGTATCCATATTTACCGCAAAAAAGTCAACATGTCACAACTATTTTCTACCTTAAAAATTAAAGACATTGAGCTTAAAAACCGCATTGTCGTGTCGCCCATGTGCGAGTATAGCAGCGAGGATGGTTTTGCCAACAACTGGCACCTTGTGCATTTGGGCAGTATGGCCGTGGGCGGTGCAGCGCTGGTAATTGCTGAAGCTACAGCAGTATCCCCTGAGGCCCGTATTACTTATGGCGATTTGGGTATTTATAAAGACGAGCATATCGCGAAACTTAAAGAAATTACTGATTTTATACATGAACAGGGTGCTTTTTCGGGTATACAGTTGGCACATGCCGGCCGGAAAGCCAGCCACGAGTTGCCGTGGAAAGGCAGCGCGCCTATCCCTTCTGATCAGCCTAATGGCTGGAAAGCTTTGGCGCCAAGTGCTATCCCCTTCAGCGAAAAAGAAGAAGCTCCGCTTGAATTAGATAAAGTCGGCATCGAAAAAATAAAAGCTGCTTTTAAAGCAGCAGCAGCCCGCGCTTTACAAGCGGGTTTTGATGTGATTGAGATACACGGCGCGCACGGCTATTTGATCCATGAGTTTTATTCGCCGCTAAGCAATAAACGTACTGATGAATATGGCGGCTCGTTTGAAAACCGTATCCGTTTGTTGTTAGAGGTGATTGACAGCGTTCAGGAAACATGGCCGGCATCAAAACCGCTGTTTGTCCGTATTTCATCAACCGACTGGACCGAGGGCGGCTGGACCATCGACGAATCCATCGCGTTAGCAAAAATATTGAAAGATAAAGGTGTCGATCTGGTTGATTGCTCATCGGGCGGCAATGTGATGGCTCCTATCCCGCTTAAACCGGGCTACCAGGTTGAGTTTGCCGAAGCTTTGCGCCAAACAGGCATTTTAACTGGCGCAGTAGGCATGATCACCGAAGCTAAACAAGCCGAGGGTATTATTGCCAACGGACAGGCCGATATGGTTATCATCGCCCGCGAGTTACTGCGCGATCCGCATTTCCCGCTGCGTGCAGCGCATGAGCTAAACGCTGATATTAATTGGCCGGTGCAATATGAACGGGCCAAGTGGGCGAAATAGTCATTAGTCATTAGTCATTAGTCATTAGTCATTAGTCGCCAACACTTACTGATCTTTTGTGTTTTAAAGATTAGTTAACAGTTGGTTGATCTGTTTGAAATTTAAAAACGCATATATTTACACATATAACAATTAAAAACTAAAACTATGAAACGTACCGCACATGCTCATTGGAATGGAACCTTGCAAGAAGGTAAAGGCGAAATTTCAACCCAAAGCACCGTATTAAACAATACCCAATACTCATTTAAAACCCGTTTTGCCGATGGTGTTGGCACCAATCCTGAAGAGCTGATTGCTGCGGCTCATGCAGGCTGCTTTACTATGGCTGTTGGCGCACAACTGTCGCAAGCCGGTTTTACGCCGGGCGATTTGACGACTGACGCCATTCTTGATCTGGATATGCAGGCATTGAGTATCACCGGTATTCATCTTGAATTGAAAGGTTCAGTAATAGACGGCGTGTCTGAAGAAAAATTCAAAGAAATTGCTGAAGGCACTAAAGCTAATTGTATCATATCAAAAGCTTTAAACGTGCCAATTACTTTAAATGTAAGCTATCAATAATAGTAGTGCGGTGATAACATCGGCTACAAGTTAAAATCATAAACACCGCGTCATTGCGAGGAAGGAAGCAATCTCTGAACTTTTCTGAATGGAATGTCCTGTGTAGAGATTGCTTCGTTCCTCACAATGACGCTTTTTTATTTTAAGGCTATATTAATATTAATAAGGTATCTTAACAATCATCGCCGAACTTGCAGGAACTTTAACTCTTAAGTTTCCTTTACCGGCATTTTCAACACTTTTCCATTGTGGAGTCCAGGTACCGTCGTTCTTGAATGCGCTGTTGCCAAGTTTAAGTCCGCTTATAGCGGCAATATTCCCATCTGGAGTTGAAAGCGCGATATATTTCGCCTTGTTTACTTTGGCGCCAAGTTTTAAATCGACATCGGCATTGGCGGAACTACTTCCGTGCTCTTTATTGATGATAGTTATATATAAGGCATCCTTAGCCCCGACGCCGTAAGCGGTGCAGTTTACATTTTGCGGGTTTGATATCTGCAATGGTTGTGTCGTCCCTTTACCAAAAACTTCAAAAGCTTTAATGCCATAACAAATTGGAGCCATTTGTAATGAGCCATCGGCATCCATCAAGATTGGTGCATTTAACACCCATTGCTTGTTATGAAAGTTTACTCCCGCACATCCATGCTGCGCCCACCAATGCAGATAGTCCAACGCAAACAAGGCTGTCGCGTTGCTGTTGCTGCCGCCAGCTATTGCGCTGCTAAAGCTGTTTGATTCTGTGAGTCGGTAGGTATATCCTTTGTTAATTACAGGCTTAAGCACAGAATCCAACAACAGTGGATATTGAATTTTCGTCCAATCGGCTGAAAGCATATTTGAAATTAAATAAGATGCTGATCTGTTCATCGCAACAGCATCTTCGCCTACATAATTATGCTGCGCAAGATATAAAATCAGGTTTGACGCTTTCAAATCGTCAGCAAAACGCACAGTCCATGGCTGTCCCATGTAATAAGTCTTCTTAGCTCCGGGTACAGGGTAATTTGAGCCGGTATCCGGACCAATAAATTTGGCCTCGGGTATTGCCATAACTATCGCATGCGCCATCTTTTTCCATTTGGCTAAAAAGGTAGGATAGTCTTTTATTTCAGGATCAACTTTTTTGTATGAATCCCAATCAGGTTCGTTACCAATGGCGAAGCTTTGCAGATTATCTTTATAGTGGCTCCAGATATATTTTGCTATCCTGACATTTTCATTAACATCTCCATCTAATAGTTTAAAAGAATAAACCACCTTGATATTGAGCAACTTCGCAAAACCAAACAGTTGATCAATATCGGCAAGGGTTGGAAAGGTTTTATTAAAATCAACTGCGCCACCACCCACTCTGAGATTTTTAATACCCAAAAACCTGAAAATATTTACCGTTTGCATGTTTTGCGGAGAAAAAAAATACCCATCAAAACGGGCATTGTTTTTTCGTACGGCGCCTGTTTCAAAGCTTAATCCTATAAAATCGTCTGGAATTTTTATACCGGGCTTGTTTTTATTGAGGCAGATGATAATGTCAGCATTTTTTTTTGTTGTGATGCTATCTCGGCCATTACGGGCAAACAGCATGGTATTTGACCAAACAAATAACAGGATAGTTATTGCGGTTAAATCTCTTTTCATAATCAGGGTGCTATAACAGCGGGCAATGTATGAAATTATTTTGCGAGAGATTTAACCCAAACAAATTTGTGACTTAATGGAAGCAGCCGCCTCAAAACCTCGGAGCAGCCGCTTTCATGTTTTTCATATTAGTGCAGGGATAGGCTTTTTATTGTTTTGCGAATGCCTGCATCGCTTCCAGCTCATCAGCGCTTGGGCCATAACTGCCCGGGATTGGTATATTTAATAATCTCAGGTAAACACCCAGCTGCGCACGGTGATGAATAGTTTGAGCTATAGATACACGCACCGTCTCATATTTATTCATATTTGCCAGTATCATTTCGCCGTTGCGTAGTATCCATGGCTTTTCCAGCTCCTCCTCGGTTGTATTTTCCAGATGAGCGCGGCCGTCGGCATAAGCATTTTCAAAAGCTTCTAATAAATCGGCCGATGTTTTAGCCTGGTTAGGCTCGTATTGATTAGCATGAAAATCCAGTCCGTCGGTAGTGATAGCCATGCTGATCCAGGCAGGCAGCTCAGCAATATGGTTGGTTAGTTGCATTAAGTTCATGCTTTTGGGATGCGGCCTCCAGTCAAATTTATCTTCCGGAATAATGGCTAAAAACTTACGGGTGGTTTGAGCTTCCTGCTCAATTTCCTTTAATAATTTTTTGATGATTGACATAACATTAATGGTTTTTGTGTTTGTTGATACAAAGAAACCACAGCTTAATGACAGCCCTATGTCAGTAGGAAATCCGCTTTATTAAACTTTTTTCAATGTTAACAAAAGATTAACAACAGTATTTCCCATTGTTAAGATGATAAGCTAATCGTAATCGTTAATTAACACTGAATTAACAGAGCCGAGGCACCTTTGTGAATCAAAATTTCACACATGAAAAAATTTTATTCAATTCTATTATCTTTCTTGTTACTGGTAGTTGCAGGTACTGCAAACGCCCAGATTACAACATCGGTATTAACCGGTAAGGTAACAGATGCTAAAGGCGCAGCGATGCCGGGTGTTAGCATAACAGTACTAAACACCAGCACCGGAACCAAATATGCATCACAAACCAACGCCGAAGGACGCTATAGCGTTCAAAACATTAGCCCGGGCGGACCTTACACTATTTCCGCAACTTTCGTAGGTTACAAAAACGACGAGCGTTCAGACATCACCTTACAATTAGGTAATGCAACATTTAACTTCTTACTTAATGAAGCATCAACTGCTTTGAATGAAGTTAAAGTTAAAAGCCGCGGCCCGGCTAAAACAGGCGCAAGTACACGAATCAATGCAAACCAAATTCGTACTCAGCCTAGCTTAAACCGCAGTTTACAGGATTTAACCCGTAATACCCCACAAAGCAACAACAACTCATTTCAGGGTACAAACTTCCGTTACAACAACGTAACGCTTGACGGTGCCATCAACAACGACGCTATCGGTTTCAGCCCATCGTTAGGTGGTCAAACCAATGCATCTGGTCAGGTTGGTAGCAGTACCCGTACAAGCCCTATCTCGTTGGACGCTATCCAGGATATCCAGGTTTATGTTGCTCCTTACGATATCAAAATTGGTAACGTATTAGGTGGTAGTATTAACGCTGTAACCCGTAGCGGTACAAATGAGCTTACAGGCTCTGCTTATGCTTATGGCCGTGGCGCAGGCATGATTGGTCCAAATAATGCTAATCCGGCTTCAGGTGGCGATGGCTCCAAATTACCATCAGCATTCCATGACCTGAACACCGGTTTCCGAGTAGGTTTTCCTATCATCAAAAACAAATTGTTCTTCTTTAGCAGCGAGGAGTTTGCCCGTCGCGTCGATCCGGTTATTTCGGGCGCAGGTACTGCAGGTTCTCAAAACATCCTGACTTTAGCAGATGCACAAGCTATCTCAGCTAAATTTGCAGCTGCAGGTTTTGATGCCGGTGCTTATGATAACACCAGCATCTTCTCAAACTCAAATAAGTATTTTAACCGTTTAGACTGGAATATCAACGATAACAACCAGTTAACTATTCGTAACAATACAATTTCATCTCAAGCTACCAACTTAGAGCGCGATCAGCAAAACTTCCGCTTTGGTAGCATCGATTATACCTCACACAACAACTCAAGTTCAACTGTTGCTGAGTGGAAATCAAGATTCTCAAACTCGGTAAGCAACAGTTTGGTGTTTGGTTACTCAAATGTCCATGACTATCGCGCACCAAATTCAAATCCTGCTTTACCGCAAATTGAGATCACTGGCCGTACTCCTGGTACAACCATCTTCATCGGTACTGACCGTGAGGCCGCTATCTTTGACATGCACCAAAAAACTACCGAGTTCACTGATAACTTGACATGGACAACCGGTAAACACACATTTACTTTTGGTACCCACAACGAGTTTTACGACATCACTTATAACTTCGTTAACGCATGGAACGGTCGTGATGCATTTAGCAGCATAGCTAACTTCTTAGCTGATAACCCTTCACGTGTTCGTGCTAACTTTAACTATACTAACAATAACAGAGACTATATTCTGGCTAACCCATCAGCCAGGTTTAAAGTTAACCTGTTAAGTTTATACGGTCAGGATGATATTCAGTTAAGCGATAACTTCAAATTAACCGCAGGTATCCGCCTCGATTATGCGGGCTTGCCAGACAAACAACCACTGAGTACTAAAACAACAGGCGCTCCGGTTGATCCCAACTATGGCAACACCTATACTTATACCAAGCCAAAAGACATCACCAACAAATATTTAAACAACATCGAGATCAACCCTCGCGTTTCATTTAACTGGGACGTAAACGGCGATCAAAGCGTTATTGTTCGTGGTGGTACAGGTACCTTTACAGGCCGTATTCCATTTGCATGGTTAGGCTACGCGTTCTACAACAACGGTGTAACTTACGGTGCTTACGATACCAAAACCCCTCCGGCTGGTATAAGTGTAGTACAGGCTCCTGCTGACGGGGGCGCTGCTTATGTAGCTGCCCATGGTGGTGCTGGCGGTGGTCCTCTTGACATCCATAACGCTGCAGGTGCAACTCAAGCCGACCTAGTTGATAACAACTTTAAAATGCCTCAGGTATGGAGAAGTAGTTTAGCGGTTGACCGTACTACTGACAATCAATGGAAATTTACTTTAGAAGGTATTTACACTAAAGTTATCCATGACTTGAAATTCCAACAAGTTAACACTACTGATAACGTAACTTACTATCCTTACGATACTCAGCACCAACAGCCAATATTTGTTAATACTAAAATTAACCCGTTGTATACAAATGCCTATGAGTTATCAAATACCGATCAGGGCTACCGTTACAGCATTACAGGTCAGATTGGTAAAGTATTCCCATTCGGCTTAAGTTCTAACGTTGCCTATACCTACGGCCATTCCAGAGATATTACCAACGGTATCCGCAACTCAATGGAATCAAACTGGCAGCTAAACCAAGCTTTGAATCCAAACAATCCAGGCCTGGCTAACTCGAACTTTGATATCCGTCACCGTATCGTGTCAAATGTTAACTACCGTCATGACTGGGATAAAGAAGGCAACTTCACTGCTAACTTCACCTTCTTCTTTAGTGCACAATCCGGTAACCCATACACTTATGGTTTCTACCCTAACGCTATCGATGGTACCGGTCAGCAAGTTAGCTTAGCTTACATCCCTAAAAAAGGTGAGACTGTCAACTTCTTTAGCGACATTGCCGGTGGTGCAACAGCTGCAGAACAAGCTGCTGCTTTTGATGCCTTTATCGACAAGAGCAAATATTTAAGTTCCCGCCGTGGCGATTTCACTCAGCGTAACGCCGCGTTTACACCATGGAACAACGATTTAGATTTCCGTTTCACTCAAGACTTCAAATTCGGTAATGGTAAGCACAAACAAATGATCACATTTACTTATGATATTGTTAACCTTACCAACCTGTTGAACAAAAAATGGGGTCAATACTATTTTTCAGCTAACACTTATAACTCAACATCAAGTGTTGGTTTAACACCAAAAACTACTCCGTCTTTTGCTAACGCGGGTACAACTTATCCTAAGTATACATTCCAGGATCCAGGAGTACCATACTCAGTTGATTTGTTCAACTCAAGATGGCAAATGCAATTCGGCGTTCGTTATACTTTCTAATCGAAAGACCGATAAACAGAAAAGCCCCCGAAATTTCGGGGGCTTTTCTGTTTTATATATCCTCAATTTCTGAAAAGGATTATAAAATGAAGGACGACAATATTATTCCTACCTGATGTCATCTCGACCGTAGGGAGAGATCTATACACGCTAAGTATGGTGTGAATACAATGTATAGATTTCGGCATTTATATATAAAGCTACGGAACTAAATTAGAATCTTATTAATCAATTGGCAGCTATACACGCCGCCAATTGTCCCACCACCTATTTACAGGTTTTAGGATAAGATCGTAGAAATGTTTTCCGTCCGTCCTTAGTCGGTTTAGACGGGTGAACTACTACGAACTTGTTGGGCTTTGGCTTATTTGCCATACGACCTCCTCGTTTTAGTATGAATAAAATTTGGATGCACTGTCGCCGCATCCTTCAGGCGTTCTCCTATTTTCACCTGTTGGATGCGAGCTCAACAAAACTAAATTATAAAAATACATTTATAAGTATGCAAATGTTAATTAATTATTTGATTTACAGATACTTATGTTGTATATTTGTTGTCATGAAAGACAAGCATTTCAAATCCCTGATTGATATTATTAAGGTATTTCCTGATGAACATTCGGCGCATCAATATTTAGCCGAGCAAAGATGGTCGGATGGAGTTATTGAGTGTCCACATTGTGACCATGATAGAGCATATATATTTAAAGATGGTATACGTTATGAATGTTGCTCCTGCAAAAAGCAATTTACCGCCAAGACTGGCACTATTATGGAAGCAAGCAAACTCCCTACTATTAAATGGATTTTTGCTATGTACCTAGTGCTTCACAAAAAAGGTATTAGTAGTGTGCAGTTAGCAAAGGATATATCAGTTACACAAAAGACGGCATGGTTTATATTACACCGTATCCGCACAGCTTTAGGTCACGATACAGAAAAACGAAACCTTGAAGGAACCGTAGAGATTGACGAAACATTCGTGGGCGGTAAAAACCGCAATAGGCACTATAGTAAGCGAATGAAATACAAAGAACTTACTGGGCGAACATTCCCCGACAAAACAACTGTATTCGGTATGTATGAACGCGAAACAAAGACTGTTAGATGCATGGTAGTCAGCCGGAAAGAGTTTAGGTCTTTAGGTCGTATTATAACCTACAATATTCAACCCGGATCAACACTTATGACAGATGATTGGAATGGATATAATGGAGTTTTGGATAAGATATATAAACGCCATTTCATAGACCATAGCAAATGGGTATATGTAGATGGTGAAGTCACTACTAATAGAATGGAGAACTTCTGGTCACATTTTAAACGTGGTTTAAACGGCACCTATATTCGCGTAACGCCAAAGCATTTGAACAAATATGTAAAAGAATTTGAGTTTAGATTTAACAACCGTAATTTGGGCGAGCAACAGCAAATTGATGCTATCATCAAAAGAATGAACTGCCGACTAAAATACAAAGACTTAATAGCTGCATAATGGCAAAGAAAGCAACAACAAAGAAAATCGTCTCCAAGGACAAGCCTAAAAGCAGTGGTAATAAGAAACTCGATACGGGTATGAAAAAGTTGTTAACCGTAAAGAAGAAGGGAAAATGATGTTAACTATAACTATCATGATCAATGTTTTGCAATATTATAAAATTAGTATATTTGCTAAGCGCTATTTGAAATAGAAAAGCCGCTGACACGAACTTGTCCCAGCGGCCAACCCTTCGGAATTTGGACTTCCAAGGGCGGGAGAAAAGGTTGGAATTTCTCTCCTATTAACAAATATAAAAAAATCTCTACTTAGGCCAAGTGGGGATTTTTTATTTTAAATACACTAACGAATCCAAACTTCCATATATAATGAATCGTTTATGCGAAGGTGTTAAATCTATAGATATAGATGGATCATTATTATCACTTTTTTCTTTGTCATTTAATGAAGTATCAAGTTTATAATCCAACTTTCTAACTCCATCAATCTCGAATAACAAATCATATTTATGATTAGCCAACCCATAAGTATCTTTTATAGTATCGGTACTAATGACGAATAGATAGTTATTTAATCGGCCAATAGGTCTTATTTTAATTGCGCCGTCCATAATATCTACTATTCTAAAGTTGTCCAATAGTATCTTTTTATCATCTAGCTTTTCAAAATCAATGGTGTATTTAAACCCATATAAAGAATCAATAGGAATAGCATTAAGTGATTTTAAAAGAGCGGGGTTATATCGTACAGAATCTGTTTGAGATAAGTCTCCAGTAGCATGATTATTTGTACAAGACAATAGCGACAGTACTATTATTGGCAAAACAAATAATGATTTCATAACTATTGAATAGTTACTTGTTGGGTAAAGCCCGCTTTGCCAATTACGCCGCCATGCCCTCCTATGTTTTTACCTTTGTAGTAAAAAGCTACATTGCCGTCACCATCACCTGCTAAATTATCATCAACATTGGAAGTTACAGTAATAGTTATCTTATCACCAATTGCTGCTGTTGGCGATGTAGAATAGGTTTTGTTACCGAATTGATTTGTTATCTGATAAAAGGGAGTATTCATCGTAGACTTAGTCGCAACTATACTAATCGATGTTTTATCAGTAAGTCCTGATACTTGAATGTCTAATGAACCAAGCGTTGAAGATGAATCTTTTTTGCAGCCGCACAAGGCTAAAAGGCAAATAAATGCCCAAGTGTTTAAGGTTTTCATGAAATGTGGTAATTAAGGATTTTAAGCAAAAAAATAGCGTGACCGATTATCTTCAGCTATCCAAGGCTTACCACAGCCTAAACACGCACAAAGACACAGCCACGCCATAACGGCGCACTCGTAATCTCGGTTGCGTGCATACTATTTGTGGTAATTCAGGATAGCACTCCGATTTTCAGTACAAAAATTTTAAACGCATCTAATATAGCTAATTCATTTATTCAAATTAAAATCATTTTTATAATGGGAAATAAAAAACCACCATTGACTATTACTTTTTACTATGAAATACCCGCAAACTGGGGGGCAATAGAATATAGGCTAAAAAGAAAACTTACCGATAAAGAAAAATCGGATATTGTAGAATCATATAACCGACTTCAAAACGGGGCGTGGGATATAGACGTAATCAAATGGGATGAACAGGGGTAAGAGATGTCCCATTTGATCCACCAAATATTAATGCATAATCATCGTCGGTGTCGTTCATATCGTAGAATATAATTCTGAATTTATCATCGGTTTCATATCGATTTAATTCATCATATATCTTACTCCATATACTATCGTGGTCACATTTTACCCTTACAGGAACTAATCCATCATTTGTAAGGGTTTTTCTAATATATACCTTAAGTGTGAACTCATACTCCAAATACAAATAACCTAAAGTTTCTTCTAACTTTGGCAATGTATTTAACAGGATGTAATACCAATGATTTAATGATATGGCTTTAGTGAACTCTTGCATACAATAAGCAATCTACAATCTTATTTATACATTGTCAAAGAATTATATTATTTACCTTACGTTTGTATATAAATGCCATAGATTTCTCACTGCCGTTCGAAATGACAATACGAGTGCGGCAATCTCTCTAAACAATTTAAACAGTTAATTATCCGGCTTGCTGAACACCACCGTGCTCTTTCAGCTCTTTAATCTCCATCTCAAAAGCGCGCATACGGGCATGTAAAATATCCAGCTCAGTGCGCATCATCTGTATTTCGGTAATCAGTTTTGGCGATTCGGCTTTGTTGATCTTCTTGTCGCCGGTTCCCAAAATGAGCCATTCAGGCGAATATTTAAGCTGAAAGCATAGTTTACTGATCAGATAATAACTCACCTCCTGCTTTTGATTGATCACCTTGCTGATAAAGCCCTGGTCGACACCAATAGCCCCGGCAAGCGCCAGCTGGCCGCCATAATCTTTAACAATAATTTTTATGCGTTTTACAATACTATCGTCTACCATACGGTGCAAGTATAAGCAAACCACGATAAATGTAAAGCCTTATTTTTAAATGAAATATACATGGTTATTTTAAAGCCACTGCGGCCATTAATGATTATGTTTTTTGTGGATGTCCTTAACCAGGCACAGCTTTTTAATATCAGCTATTTTAATAGGGAAAGGCGCATATTTTAGCTGATGACCAACCATCTCAGTAGTATTGTCAGAGTGCGCAATCACCTCGCCTTCTTTATCGCTCAGCAATAAGCGCTTGTACATGCGGTAATCGCCCCATTCAATATAATAAACCTCGCCGGGTAATATTTTTTTGTCGTGGATAACCTTAAGCGCCACCCAGCAGCCGTTCTCCAAATATGGATACATAGAATGCCCCCAAACCGGCAAAGCAAAGTCACAATCTTCAATACCCGGAAAATTCATGCGCCCTACAGGCTGTGCATCATTAATATCGTTATAAACCTCAACACCCGAAGCTGTAGCTGTTATCTCATACATAGGTATTCCCTCGGCAACTTTTGAAACCTGTGTAGTAGGTACATGAGCTACGCCGTCAATAAAATCTTTATAATGCGTTTTAAAAATTCTGAATTTTTCAGGATCGATGTTCTGGCGACTCTTGATGATCTCTGTAATGGAGCTGGCCGAATTAAAACCCAGCACCTCGGCCAGTTGCGCATTGCCTGTAAATGCCTTGCCTTTGAGCTGATTATACAAAATGATAAACTCCAGAGTTTCAGGACGAATGTTCTTGATTTTATTGACTTTTTCGGGCGATTCCATATGCTGTTGAAAACTATTTTTAATTTTTTCTTGATTTTAAATACAGATATTTCTTTATATTTGTATCGTTATTCAGAGCTAAACTAACACATATCCGAATACAATCCAAATAAAATTACAGAATATACAGAAAAATGAATACAGAATTACTGAAACACGATTTAAACTACAGGCAAGGCACCTACCCTTAGTTAAAGGAAACGACAAAAAACAAAACCTGCCTACATGAATACATAATAGCCTAATACAACCAACCGATGCACATAGCCTACACCGCACTACAAGAAAGCAAACCGCGACCTACACACGGCAGCGTTACAGATGAAAACCAATTGCTCATCCGCTTAAAAGCTTACTACGCCGTTTGCGACAAGTACAGTAAAGAAATTGCTGCCATACAAAAACACTTACCTGGATGGGTACCACCCTTCCCTGCTTTGTAAGGAAAAATTAAAAAACCTAAAAATTAATCCGGCTGCCGGCAACGGCGGCTCAACCTTTTATTGCATAAAAAATGATAAAGATTACACAAAAACTAAAAGACAAACTATGGTGGATGATCATTTCTGTTGATTATGATTACAGCCGCATTTCAGTAGCTGATCATGAATTGAACGGCGAAACACTGACCCTTTGGCTGGAAGACAAGCACGATTTCAAAAACACACTCGACGAGTGCCTGCAACTGGATATCAGCGCCAAACAATTTGCCAAGGTAATCAGGGCCGAAAATCTGAACAGCTATGAAGGTACCAAAATGCACCCTAAAAAGCATTTTATTTATAAAACCCGTATTGAAATTAATGAACCGATAAGATGGTACCAGGAAGACGCATCAGTAACCGAACAGCGGTGGGCACGCGAGGCCGTAGTAAAAACTATTCTCACACAATTAGTGGAAACCGAGGTTGCCGAAGAAAAAATTTGGTAAAACATTATGCCAAATAGCATAATTATCATAATTTTTATTTATCTTTGTATTGTCCGGCGATTAAAAGAGAAAATCTGTTGATTATTTACGCAGCAGGTTAAAAGTACCGCTCACCACATGCTCGCTCCCATCATCGTCTTTTTTAGACATGAGGGTAGTAAATGTCCCCTTGGTTAACACACTATCTTGCATGTATTTATTGAGGTGGATAGCATTTGATAGATTATTTCCAGCTTTATTTGAAAGCGCCAGTTGTTTGATGTGTTTTCCGTCGATATTAAACAACAGTTGGCCGCCGGCTATCACATTATCCAACTCAGGCCCGGCAAAGCCCGGCGAACTGATTCCAAAACTTACGGTATGCGCCTTATTAATGGCAGTTAAGCCAAAGTATTTATTACTGTCGATATTAACATTGATGAAAGCTATCGAGTCTTTGGTAGCATCGAAAGTATAGGTCGAATCGTCGACGGTGATGCTGAGCGTGCCTTTTCTTGCAAAGAAATTGCCTGAGTTGTCGCTGGTATCCGGCTTAACCAATGGTTTAACTAAAGCTCCATCTGCAGGTTGCTCATCTTTCTGGCAGGATACAATCACTGCCGAAAAGAAAATAGCGACTAACAGAGCTCTAAAAAACTTCATAAAAGGCTTATTATAAGTTTATACGAAGATAAGGGACAATTAGTTGTTTCTGAACAGCATTTAACAAATTTTAACGTTAAAACTATGCCAATAGCAGCCAAAACCGCATTATTTAAAAAGTTTCCTGAGACGCGGCTAACGTCTCCTTAAAACCCAATTAAACCCATGGCCAGAACAAAACATAAATTCAACAACCGTGAGTCATTAAACAGACTTATTGACGAGTATTTTGAACGTTCAAAAAACAATACAGACAAAAGCACTGAACCGGTCACACTTACGGGCCTGGCGCTTTATCTAGGCTTCACCAGCAAAGAGGTATTTGATGAGTACGAGCAAATGGACAGATATAAAGATATCCTGTCGAGCGGCCGTTTCAGGGTAATGGCATATTATGAAAGCCGGCTGCACCATCCTGCGCCTACCGGGGCCATGTTTGCTTTAAAAAGTATGGGTTGGGGCGACAAGGCTAAAGCCAAAAAAGCAGGCAACAAAGCCAAATCGCTCACCGTGAAGGTGATCGAAACCGGCCCGCAACCGGCATCTACCGAAAAAGACGTGGCGCTTTAAAAAGTCGCCTAAAAGAAACTAAAATTATGATTGCTAGTGATTATGAAGCGTCTGTATTGTTCAGGCGTAATTATTTCTCAAAGGCGCATGTGGTCATTAACCAGGGCGGCACCAGCTCGGGTAAAACCTACGCCATTGAGCAGGTTTTATTTTGCCTGGCTGCAGAGAATGACAAACAAGTGATTACTGTTGTTGGTCAGGACATACCCAACCTTAAAGCCGGTGCCCTGCGCGATGCTTTGAGCCTGTACAATAGGTCTGACCAGCTGAAAAGCCTGATCAGAAATTTCAATAAGACCGACCGTATTTTTGAGTTTTATAATGATTCTATCATTGAGTTCAAGAGCTACGCCAATGCGCAGGACGCCAAGTCGGGCAAGCGCGATTATTTGTTTATCAATGAAGCCAATGGTATTGAATGGAACATCTTTACAGAACTGGCACTGAGGACACGAAGCCGCATATTTATCGACTATAACCCCAATGCTGAATTCTGGGTTCATGACCAACTGATTGGCAAGCCGAGTATAGAGCTGATTATATCCGACTATCGGCACAATCCATTCCTCGACCCGGCCATGGGCGATAAGATTGAAAGCATCAAAGAAACCGATACCGAACTGTGGAAAGTTTACGCTCGTGGCCTTACCGGCCGTATAAGCGGACTAATTTTCACCAATTGGTTTGTAGTTGATGATATCCCTGCCGATGGCAAACTCATTGGCGCGGGGCTGGACTTTGGTTTCAGTAATGACCAAACAGGCTGCTTGCAGGTTTACCTGCAAAATGGTGAGTTATGGATTGACGAGCTTTTTTATGATACCGAGTTAACCAATAAAGATATCTCCGCCAAATTATCCGCCAACGGGGTAAACAAAAATACGGAGATCATTGCTGACAGTGCCGAGCCTAAGTCCATTGAAGAGCTGAGGAGAATGGGCTGGCTCGTATCGCCGGCGAAGAAGGGTGCCGACAGTGTCAATAACTCAATAGACATTTTAAAACGCTATAAACTAAACATCACGCGGCGTAGCATTAACCTGCGCAAGGAATTGGGGCGGTATAAATGGAAGGTCGATCGCTCAGGTAAACCATTGAATGAACCCGTCGACACCTGGAACCATTTGATTGATCCATTGCGGTATTTGGCTCTCAATAAATTGAGAACCAAATCGGCATCTACACGTAAATCAAGAATGTCTTACAAAGAAACTTTTACAGCCAGCAACCTTACAGATTTATTTAAAACATGATTGAAAGAACCGTAAAAACCTTAACCGGCCAGCTTAGCATTAAAATACCGTCGGCTTTAACCGAGTTAAAACTGGGGCAGCTGATGCAAATGCAGGCCATTGAACAATTGAGCGACCTGGATGCCATCAGCATACTATCAGGCACACCTGTGGCTGATTTAAAAAATGTAGTTCATTTTAATGAGTTTGATGTGTTTGGCGATGCGATATTATCGCTGTCCGGCCAGATCAAATATCTGTATAATGCCGAGGCCATTCCTGACAAGATAACTTTTGATATCGACGGCAAAAAGGTAAGCGTCAAAGTAAACCGCAACTTGTCCATCGAGCCGGCCGGCGCATTCATGGCTTCGCGTGATATAATTGCCGAAGAGATCAGCAATCACATCAAACAACACGGCGACGAAGATTGGCAGGCAACCTTTAATCCCTCATTAAAAGCCTGTTGCCAGGTATTGGCCCAGTACTTTTACTGCCGGGCTACCGGCAGTCGGTACGACGAATATAAGGCCGAAGAATTTGCCGAAACCATTAAAACGCTTGGGGTAACGGAGGCTCTGCCCATTGCCCGATATTTTTTTATGAGCTTTCTGGGCTTATCGAAACCGAAAACCGGCTTCTGGCAGCGCCTGCGACAGCCCTGGAGAAAAAAGCCGGAATACAGGCTTTCGAGAAGTTTAAATATATCAATACCATAAACTCATTAGCCGGCGGCGATATTACCAAATGGACCGAAGTGCTGAACATGCCTTACGACAGGGTGCTCACCAAGCTTCTGCTCAATAAAACTGAAGCCGAGTATCAGCGCAAATATTCAGAGCTGCTGCAAGCCCAGCGATAATATAAAACTTTAGTTGTCATCCTCAGCGATAGCAAAGGATCTTATAAAAGCTATTAACAAGACGTATAAGATTCTTGCTATCGCTCAGAATTACAAATCTTTCGAATACTTATAATCACTAACCAACAACCCATGCCTATACGCAATCAAATAGAAGCCGTGGTGCAAACCCTAACCGGCAGCCCCACATTTATATACGGAACCGCCAACGAGCTTAATTTATTAGCAGACGATGCTGCTTTTCCGTGTGTCTTTCTCTACCCGCCGCAAAGTATTAACCTTTCGCCGCAAATTAATGGCTCGGTGGACAATACTTTCAGTATCACGCTTGATTTTCTGTTCAAAACAGATTTCGACCAATACACCGCCGATAACGAAACGTATGTGACCCAGGCGCTTTTTATGGCTAACCAGTTTATTGCGAAGGCTTCAACTTATCGGCAGGGGGATGGCCGTTACTTCAGGATAAAAGCGGGCGACAAAGCCAAATGTATCCCGGTTTACAACAAATTCGACGTCAATACAACGGGCGTAAGCCTAACCATTACGCTGGCTACAATGTATTTTGACGACTTACAGTAATCCTTTTTAAATCATTAATTAAATTCAACATGGGATTAAATTGCTATATCAGGCCTCTTGAGAAAGAGTACGCTACAGACGGGGCCTACAGGATAACCACCGCCAAAGTTTACGCGTTTATAGTCGACGATTTTGACCAACCAACCGATGGCAACGGCGCTACCATTAATTACTTTATCAGCGAAAACCACGCCATTACAGGCACCGGCCAAGCCATTGCCATGGGGCAACAAGTTTTGCTGTTTGATGGTGTTGTAGAACGCGATCTGGATAACGGCGACGGCACATTTACGATTGAATACACTAAAACATTTGGGCTGGACAGCATCGTCCCGGTGCAAAGCCCGGCACCTCCGGTAAACAACTGCGACCTGTTGATCAACAGCATCAGTGTGGATCGTCCTGAGTCTGCACCCGGTGCAATGGATGGACAAATAAGTG
>Ga0207647_10000205_pt1 | contig 48382 bp, 38 predicted proteins | sample KBSCornC2_FD_184295 | JGI IMG/M metagenome (GOLD analysis project Ga0207647, IMG submission 184295) | Corn rhizosphere microbial communities from Kellogg Biological Station, Michigan, USA - C2 (SPAdes) (version 2) | ecosystem: Host-associated > Plants > Roots > Rhizosphere ... | reverse complement strand
CACGCGCGCCGTTCGCTGCCGACTCTTAAATAAAGTTCGCAACGCAAGTACCCAGCGGGCCGCCATCGTTGCTGAGGGTCACCCGGTCAGGCCGCCTTCGGGATCATCCCGTTCGGATCAATCACGAACTTCTTCGCCGCGCCATGGTCGAAGACCTCGTAGCCCTTCGGCGCGTTATCGAGCGAGATCACGTCGACATTCACGATCTTGGAAATCGGCATGCGGTCGAAGAGGATCGCCTGCATCAGCTGGCGGTTATACTTCACCACCGGGGTCTGGCCGGTGAAGAAGGCATGGCTCTTCGCCCAGCCGAGGCCAAAGCGGATCGAGAGACTGCCGATCTTGGCGGCCTCGTCGATACCGCCCGGATCGCCCGTCACGTACAGGCCCGGGATGCCGATGCGGCCCGAAGCACGCGTTACTTCCATCAGCGCGTTCAGCACCGTGGCCGGAGCCTCGTGCGAAGAATCGGCGCCGTGGCCGCGGGCCTCGAACCCGACGGCATCGATCGCACAGTCGACTTCCGGAACGCCCAGGATCTGGGCGATCTGCTCACCCAGGTCGGCGTGTTCGGACAAGTCGACAGTCTGGAAGCCCATGGCGCGGGCATGCGCCAGGCGTTCCTTGTTCATGTCGCCGACGATGGTGCAAGCGGCGCCCAGCAGGTCGCAAGACGCAGCCGCAGCCATACCCACAGGGCCGGCGCCCGCGACATAAACGGTCGACCCAGGCCCGACGCCCGCGTTCACCGCACCATGAAAACCGGTGGGCAGGATGTCCGAAAGGCAGGTCAGGTCGCGAATCTTGGCCATCGCCTGGTCGCGATCGGGGAACTTCAGCAGGTTGAAGTCGGCATAGGGTACCATCACGTAATTGGCCTGCCCGCCGATCCAGCCGCCCATGTCCACATAGCCATAGGCGGCGCCCGCGCGATCCGGGTTGGTGTTCAGGCACACGCCAGTCGCCTGTTCCTTGCAGGTCCGGCACCGGCCACAAGCTACGTTGAACGGCACGGAAACGATGTCGCCCTTTTTGAGGAACTCGACCCCGCTGCCCGCCTCGATCACTTCGCCCGTGATCTCGTGGCCGAGAACAAGGCCCGCCGGTGCGGTGGTGCGGCCGCGCACCATGTGTTGGTCGGAACCGCAGATGTTGGTCGAGACCACTTTGAGGATCACGCCATGGTCGATCTTGCGGCCCTGTGGCGTCTCCATCTTGGGGTCGGCAATCTTGTGGACCTCCACATGGTTGGGCCCGAGATAAACAACACCGCGATTGTCACCCATGATCCTCTCCTGCTCCACTTGCTCGGCATCTTGCCTGGCGTGGACGGACACCGCGCCCAAGCTTCCTGCGCCGCTGGGACCGCTACTTAGGACCTCGATGGTTTTTGCGCCAACGTCCAGCCGGACTAAAATATGCGAGGCACGGTTTGATGGCCGTCAATCCACTCGCAAGTCGGTGCTTCGTTAAGGATGCAGCCCGCCAGACAGGACGTCCGATCCCGTCGACGGACGTCCTTGCTTTCCGGCCCCCTCCTCCGGATCAGTACTGCGATTCGAGGGACTGCCGGAAGAGTTGAAGTCCCAGTTCGTTCTTCCCGAACATGATCTCGGTCTGCGCCGCTGCCTCGAACCCGCGCTGAATCTGGAAACTCGCGATGTAGTCTTCCTGCTCCACGAGATTGGCGTTGAAATTCAGCGTTGCTTCGGCTTTGGCGACATCTTCGTCCGTGGCCAGGCATTCCGACCGCACAGCGTACACGATCCTGCTGACGGAACGTCCCGGCTCCTTGCTCGGCTGGATGATCTGCAGACCGATCGAGTTTTGCCAGACGACGACCATCACACCGGGAAACATCACGTACTGCAGGTTGATCATGTCGTCCTTGAGCGGCTCCCACTCCTCCTCGGGAAGGTCGCGCAGCTTTTCGATATGATGTTGCACGAAGGTGATCAGTATGTGCGGGCCGAAGCGATCGAATGTCGTACAATTCGATACCATGAAGGGTGCGATGCTGTCGCGATGCAGCGACGCGAAATGATAGCTCTCCAGGTGCCCTTCGACGACCAGCTTCCAGTTGGCGGCCTGTACCTCGCGCGTGCCAATGAGCGTGTAGTCGTCGAGCCTGTTTTCCAAGCCCATGTGCTTGTCCACACCCGACATCCACTCTTCGATGTCGAACTCAATGCCCGGCGTCAGCACTGCAACGATCACCCCGGAGCGCTCGGCAACGGCCAGCCGCGTCAGGCCATGGGTCGACATGTCGAACGAACCGAACGTCTTGGCATTGACCACCCCGATCAGCTTCCCCGAATTGTCGTAGGTCCAGCCATGGTACGGGCAGGTGAACCGGTTTTGCTTCCCGCTGCACTGTTCCGGCGCCACCATTGCGCCGCGATGGCGACACACGTTGAGGAACGCCTGTAGTCCTTCGGTCGTGCGGGTAATGAGGATGGGCACATCGACGATCGTGAGGGAGAGGAACGATCCGACTTCCGGCAACTCGGCCGAAAGCCCAACGACCACAGGCTTGCGCTTGTAGAACAGCTCGATTTCCTCGTTCCACTTGTCCTCGTCAAAATAGTCCGAGACCGGCACGTTCATGAGATCGTCGGCGCTGTCGGTCGTGCCGGCCTCGAGATGGGCGAGCAGGCGCTTGGCAATGCTGATTTGTATATTCTTGTCCATGGGGTTCACCTGTATCGTAATAGGGAAAACCGAACCGGCCGGACCTCAACGGTTCAGGCGGACGGGCACACGAAAAGTTCGGGACGCCCGGTCACCCGGCGGATCATGTCGTAACGAGTCACGATGCTATAGCCGTTGTCCCACGCCTCCAAGCTCAAGGCGGCTATGCCTCTCTCGGCCAGCCGCTCGATCACGTCGAAGTCGTTATCCCTATAATAAGGTCGAATGATGATCGAACGCACCGATAAACGCACCGAGTTCATCGACACCGACACCTGATCGGAACTCTGCCAACATTCGTTGCTCCCGGCAGTCTTGCCCCACACCCGCTGATCGCCGAAGCAGACTCAAAGGCCGACTCGAACTTATGTCTCGTCAAATCGGCCTACAGAGGCATCTTTGCGATGTAAAGATCGTTCGCAATAGACGGAAGCGAGGATATCTGGAATGGAGCCTCAGGCTCAGAGCTATCATCACGGAAATCTCAGGCAGGCGCTGATCGATGCGGCCCGGGACATCATCGAGGAGGTCGGACCGGAAGGGTTTTCCCTGCGCGCCGCCGCGCGGCGCGCCGGCGTTTCCGCTGCCGCTCCGGCACATCACTTTTCCAGCGTACGCGCATTACTTACCGCAGTTGCCGAACGGGGGTTTTGCGAACTTGGCGCCATTCTCGATGCAGAACCAGTCAACGAATGCGAGGTCAGCGAATTGCACGCCATAGCAACGCGTTACGTTCGCTTTGCCTCCGCACATCCCGGGCTATTCCGCCTGATGTTTCGCGAGGGCCTTGCTGACCGGGCCGATCCCGTGCTCCGGGAAGCAAGCCAGAAAGGGATGTACCGCATTTCCTATGCGCTCGCCGGCTACCAGCGAATTCCGCTGCGGGCGCAGATGGACTCCGCGCGGCATCCGGTAATTCTGGGCATGTGGGCATCGCTCCATGGCCTTGCCCACCTCGCCGTCGAAGGCGCGGTTATCTACACCGATGGAGAGAACGGCGTGGAAAGCCGGAGGCCTATCGTCGAGATTCTGCCCGCAATTCTCGCCGACCAGTGGCCCGGCCGCGGCCAGCACGGCGCTTGACCCAATCCGCATCTGGCGGCACCTTACTCTAGATAACAGCGCGTGCTGCGGCGTGGAGTAATTCCCATGATCGCGCACCCTTGAACGCCCCCTGGCGACGCGCCGGAATGCGACGCCGTATCGCAAGCGCGGGTGGCCGACTAGTTCACACGGACGATGCAGGGTCACGCGGCCAGTCTATCGAAAATTCGTAGCACAGGTGGGTTTTTAGTCCACCCGGCTGTCGTCCCTCTCACAGGCCCGGCCGGTTCTGGCCGAACCCACGCCCGGAGGAGGGCGCTGCAGCCGACATCGGCAGGTGCCAGAAGTACGTGAATCCTTGGAGAATTTTGGAAACCGATGGACAACCAGAGCAGAAAAGCCGCAATCCTGACGGGAGCGGGTACGGGAATTGGCAAGGCGACTGCCCAGCTGCTCGTTGCGAACGGTGTCGGCGTCGTCGCCGTCGGCCGGACGCGGGAAACGCTGGAGGAGCTTCGCGACGAGCTTGGGACCGAAATGGTCGCCATCCACGTGGCCGACGTAACCGCCGACGATGCCCCGCGCGCGTCTGTCGACATGGCGCTCGAACGGTTCGGTCGTCTCGACTACCTCGTGAACAACGCGGGCAAGGGTAAGCCCTTCCCGGTCCACGAATCGACTGACGAAATTCTCGACGACTTCCTTGACATCCTGTTGCGCGCGCCATTCCGCTATTGCCGCGAGGCGCTCACCGCGATGAAGTCCGGCTCGGCCATCGTGAACGTCTCGTCGACCTTCTCGATTCTGGGTGGCCTGCGCGGCGGCGCCTATTCCGCCGCCAAGGCGGGGCTCAACGGGCTTACGTTCCACATGGCGGCGCAATACGGGCCGGAGGGGATCAGGAGCAATGCCGTGGCCCCCGGCGTGACCGAAACGCCGATGACGGCCTACAACTGGGAGAACGAGGTCTTCAAGCGGATGAACTTCGAAATGACCCCGATGAACCGGACCTGCTCCGCCGAAGACGTGGCGCATGCGATCTGGTTCCTGCTCTCGGATGCAGGCGGCTTCATCAACGGCCAGGTGCTGGCGGTGGACGGCGGCTGGACCACGACCAAGTACCTCAGCGAGGACGCCCGGTTGGCGGAGCGCGTGAAACCATGACGACGGCGCAAGGTTCGGTTACGCGCCGCGAAATCGACGGTTGGTCCATCCGGCACGATGCACCCCGCGCCGCCCATGCCCGCGAAGGCGGCTGGTGGCTCGATACCACCATCGGCGATGCCGCACGCGTGCTGGCGGCAGAGGATCCCGGTCGGGTCCTGCTAATCGACGGCCCCGTTCGCCTCACCGCGCAAGAGCTCTGCGCTTCCGCCTCCCGGCTTGCCGATGCCCTGCGCAGCCGCGGCATCGGCAAGGGCGACGTCGTCTCGTTCATGTTGCCGAACTGGTACGAAGCGGCCGTGGTCTATCTGGCCACGGCGATGATCGGCGCGGTCAGCCATCCGCTCGTCACCAATTTCCGTAGCGCCGAATTGCTTTTCATGCTCTCCGATTGCAAGAGCAAGGCGATCTTCGTGCCTGCCGTCTTCCGCAATGCCGACTATCGGGAGATGATGCGCGACGTCTCCGCGCGGATGGAGCGGCCGCCACTGGTGGTCGTCGTGCGTGACGATCCGGGCGAGCATATCGGCTATACCGATCTCCTGGCCGAAGGCATGGCGGGAGCGGAATTCGAACCCGTCGATCCCGACGCGGTGCGGATGATCCTCTATACCTCCGGCACCACCGGCCGACCCAAGGGCGTGCTCCACACCCACAACACGATCAACGCGGATATCGTCCAGCTCCACCGCTTCTGGAACAACGAGCAGGATGCGCGCTACCTCGTCGCCTCCCCCATCAGCCACATCGGCGGTTCGCTCTATGCGTTCGAGATGCCCTTGCTCTTCCGCACCAGCGCCGTGCTCATGGACACGTGGGACGGAGCGGTGGCCGCGGAGCTGATCGAACAGGAAAGCTGCACCCACATGGCGGGGGCCACCCCCTTCCTGCAGCACCTGCTGGACGCCTGCCGCTCGTCCGAAAAGCGCCTGTCCAGCCTGCGGCTGTTCATCTGCGGGGGCGCATCGGTGCCGCCTTCGCTGATCCGCGAGGCCACCGCCTGGTTCGCCAACTGCATCGCCACGCGTGTCTATGGGTCGACCGAGGTGCCGACCATCACGCTGGGCTCGCTTACCCCCGGCGATATCGACCATGCCGCGCTTACCGATGGCAAAGTCGGCTGCGGCAGGATCAAGGTGGACAATCCCGATCAGGACGGCATCGGAGAACTGCTCGCATGGGCGCCTCAGATGCTGGTTGGGTACTACAACCCGGAAGACGAGGCCTCCGCCTTCGATGAACGCGGCTATTTCCGCATGGGCGATCTGGGCCGGATCGTCGATGGCGAGTATGTCGTGATCACCGGCCGCCAGAAGGACATCATCATCCGCAACGGCGAAAACATCAGCCCCAAGGAGATCGAGGATCTTCTCGTCCTGCATCCGGACATTGCGGAAGTGTCGGTCGTGGGCCTGCCCAGCGCACGAACCGGGGAGATGGCCTGCGCCTTCGTGATCCCGGCAGATCCTGCACGGCCGACGGTCAAGGATCTTGCGGCCTTTCTAGAGCCCCACGGCATTGCCAAGCTCAAGTACCCGGAACGGATCGTGATCCGCAGGGATTTCCCGCGCAACGCCACCGGCAAAGTCCTCAAGCATCAGTTGCGCGACGAAATCCTGGCCGAAGACAAGCAAGGAAGCACAGCATGAAGCGCTATTCCATCGCCGTCATTGCTGGTGACGGCATCGGCAAGGAAGTGATGCCCGAAGGCATCCGCGTGCTGGAGCACGCGGCCGAAATCTTCGGCTTCACGCTCGAATGGCGACATTTCGACTGGAACTGCGAAACCTACCATACCACCGGCGCGATGATGCCGGACGACGGCATCTCGCAGCTCTCGCAGCACGATGCGATCTATCTCGGCGCCGTGGGCTACCCCGGCGTGCCCGACCACATCTCGCTCTGGGGTCTGCTGATCCCGATCCGGCGCGAGTTCGACCAGTATGTGAACCTGCGTCCGGTTCGCCTGCTGCCGGGAATCGACTGCCCGCTCAAGAACAAGCAGCCGGGCGACGTCGACTTCTGGGTCGTGCGCGAAAACACCGAAGGCGAATACTCGCGCCTCGGCGGACGCAGCGGCAGCGGCGAGAACGAATTGGTCATCCAGACCGCCCTGTTCACCCGCCGTGGCACCGACCGCATCCTGCGCTACGCCTTCGAACTCGCGCGCAAGCTCGGCCGACCGCACGTTTCGTCGGCTACAAAGTCCAACGGCCTGTTCTATTCGATGCCGTTCTGGGACGAATGCTTCGATGCCATGGCCGCAAAATACCCGGAAGTCCGCACCGACAGCCATCACATCGACATCATGGCCGCGCGCTTCGTGATGAAGCCCGAGCAGTTCGACGTGGTGGTGGGATCCAATCTCTTCGGAGACATCCTGTCCGACCTTGGCCCCGGATGCACCGGCACCATCGCGGTCGCGCCATCGGCAAACCTCAATCCCGAGCGGCGCTATCCTTCCATGTTCGAACCGGTCCACGGCTCCGCGCCCGACATTGCCGGGCGCAATATCGCGAACCCGATCGGCCAGATCTGGGCCGGCGCGATGATGCTCGAACATCTGGGCCAGCCAGAGGCAGGCGCCGCCATCCTCGACGCGGTGGGTAAGGCGCTGCTGTCCGGCCGATGCCTGACGCCCGACCTCGGCGGCAGCGCATCGACACAGGCGCTGGGAGCCGCGATCACGGACGCGCTGCGATCCTGAAGGGAGAGGAGAAAAGGATTTGGCAAAGGAGTCGAAGACGGTCAAGCTGCTGGCCTTTCTGCGTAAGCGGGCCGATCTGCCGCGCGACCAATTCGTCGCGTGGTACGAAGCAAACCATGTCCCCATGATCCGCGAGGTAACGCCTGGCCTGGTCGACTACCGCCGCAATTTCCTGCCCGAAACCGTGGGCGGCGCGGATGTGATAACCGAGCTGACCTATGCTGATCAGGCTGCGTTCGACCATGCGATGGCCCTGGCCGTACAATCGCCGGCGGCCGAGAGGATCGCCGCCGACCAGGATTTTCTTTTTGAACCGGATGGCATCCGCATCCTCGTGGTCGAGGAGCGGACGGCGTGACCGCAACATGGAGGTGCGCGGTCGGCGCAGATAGTGACGCTGCGACGTACTTCCCGGCGCCACAGTCGACACGTTCAAGGATGAGAAACAGTTTCGTCCGATTGGAGTAGGATAGGCTGCTTCCATCGACCTAAAATTATGTCATCGCTCAAGTTGGAAGGGTAGAACCCAATGTCAACCGCCACCGTGAATGTGCTGGCTGCCGGTGAAACGCCCACAACAGCAGAGCTTGTTGCCCGCGCCCGTGCCCTTATCCCGCTGATGCGCGAACGCGCGCCCGTGGATGAGGCCAGCCGCCGGGTCGATCCCGATACCGTACGGCGGATGAACGATGCCGGCCTGTTCCGCGTACTCCAGCCCAAGCGCTGGGGTGGGTACGAATTGGGCCAGCGGGCCTTTGCCGAAGTGCAGATCACCCTGGCCGAAGGCGACATGTCGGTGGCGTGGATCTATGGCGTAATCGGTCTGCACAGCATGCACATGGCCCTGCTCGACGATCAGGCCGCGCAAGACGTATGGGGGGAAGACACGTCGGTTCTCATCGCTTCACCCTACATGCCCGGCGGCGTCGCCAAGAGGGTCGAAGGCGGATTCGAGATGATCGGACGCTGGTCCTATTCCAGCGGGTGCGATCACTGCGATTGGACTTTCCTCGGCGGATTCGTCGATGGGGACCCGACCGACTATCGCGCCTTCCTGCTGCCGCGCGCAGACGCCAAAATCGTCGACACCTGGTACACGACCGGCCTCGCCGCGACGGGCAGCCAGGATATCGTCGTCGAGAACGCGTTTATTCCGGAATACCGCACCCACAAGTTTATCGACGGGTTCAACGGCACCAATCCTGGCGCGAAGTGGAACAACAGCGAGCTCTATCGCATGCCGTTCATGCTTGTGTTCATGCGCGGCATCACCAGCGGCCAGATCGGCGCGCTGCAGCACATGGTCGACCTGTTCAAGTCCTATGCGAAGGACAAGGTATTCATGGGCAGCAAGACCTCGAAGGATCCGGACGCGCAACTGGCGATCGCTGCGGCCGAGGCCGGTATCGACGAGATGAAGAAGTCGATGTTCGCCAACTTCGAGGTCATGAGCGACTATGCAAAGCGCAGCGAAATGCCCCCGATCGAAATGCGCCATATGATGCGCTTTCAGAGCGCCAGTGTAGCAGAGCGGTGCGTGAAACTTGCCGAAGGCATGCTGACCGTATCGGGCGGCGGCGGCGTCTATGATCGGTCCAACATGGGCCGGATCTATCGCAATATGCTGACCGGCCGCCAGCACGCGGCGGCGCAGTACCGCATCTACGGCCGCACTTATGGCGACCTGTTGCTGGGCGGCGAACCGTTCGACATGATGCTCTGATCTGAGTTCGACCAAGACAACCGGACCGGCGCCCCGACTCCATGTCGTGGCGCCGGTTTTCGTTTGCGACGTCTCAGCGATATGCCGACGCGTGAACGCGCCCGAAAGCGCGACGCGCGACTACGCGGCCAAAGCGGGTTCCCTTGCACCACGAACAAGTCGTCCCGGCAATGCGCCCGTCGCCTCGCCGTCCCAATAGGTAACGACGCCGCTGACCACCGTCGCAGCATAGCCTTGGGAACGCTGCGCCAGACGTTTTCCCTGGGCCGGGAGGGTCCGCTCGATCGCGGGGCGGTGCAAGACCACATTTTCGGGCGAGATCACGTTCAGATCAGCCTTGTAACCCACCGCGATCCGGCCCCGGTCGTATAGTCCCACGGATTCTGCAGGTTGGCTCGTCAGGGCCTTCACAATGCGCGCCATGTCGAGCCCCTGCTTGCCGAGGCGGTTTGCGAGCAGGTAAGTAGGGTAGGCCGCGTCGCAGATCATCGCATAGTGGGCACCGCCGTCTCCCAGCGCCACGATCATCCCCTCCTCGCCAATCAGTTCCGCGGTCAACTCCAGCGTTTGTTCCGTGCGCGTGCCATAGGCACAGATGATCGCATGGCCATCGTCTTCCAGTAGGGTGTCATAGATCACCTCGCGCAGCGACCGGCCGCTGCGCGCGGCCTCCGTCTGTAGGCTTTCAGCGTCTGTTAGATCGTAGTTCGCAGGTTCGGCCAGACGATACATGTGAAACGGCATCGAAACGAGAGCAACGAACGCCGGATTATCGTCCTGGGGTTCCTCCGAGAGGAGGCGCGCGCGGAACTCCGGATCGCGCATGGCCGCCACTTTTTCCTCCAGTGGCAAGTGCGCAATGGCGCGGTAACTGGGGTTCAGCGAAAACGGATGATAGCTCAGGTCCAGCCCGAACTGGACGCCCATGGATCGGGGCAGGAACTGCCCATTAACAGGCACTTTGGCAGCGTGGGATTCGCGCACGAATGCGCAATACTTGTGCCAATTCGAGGGCTTCGAAGGCATGTTGACCAGACTGAAGTTCAAAGGTCGGCCACATTCGGCCTGAATTGAACGGAATAGTGCGATCTCGGCATCCGCCTCGCCATCAATGTCCGGAATCAGCTGGAACACCCCGCTGCCTGCGTCCTTCAGACCGCCGGCCAGCGCACGGAACTCGTCGACCTCTGACTTCACGCTGGGGGCCAGCTTGCCTGAGCGGAAACGGTGGAACATGTTGCGCGATGTAGAAACGCCCAGGGCTCCGGCCTTGATCGCCTCGGCAACCAGCTTGCGCATTTCGGCAAGATCTTGCTCTGTCGGCTGCTCCAGGTTCGCACCGCGCTCCCCCATGACGAACACACGCAACGGCGAATGGGGAATCTGCACGGCGAAGTCCACATCGCTTTCACGCCCGGCAATGTGATCAAGGTAATCCTGAAACGACGTCCAGGTGAAAGGCACGCCCTCTGCCATGACCACGTCAGGAATGTCCTCCACCCCCTCCATGAGACGGATCATCAGATCTTCATCGCCAGGCCGGCAAGGAGCAAAGCCCACGCCGCAATTTCCCATCACCACCGTGGTAACGCCGTGATTAGACGACGGCGCCATGCGGTTTTCCCAGGTGATCTGGCCGTCGTAATGGGTGTGGACGTCAACGAAGCCCGGCGTCACCCATTTTCCGGTAGCATCGATCTCCTCCTCGCCGGTGCCTTCCACGTGGCCGACTGCGACGATGACGCCATCGACAACCGCCACGTCGGCCTTGAAAGGTTCCCCACCCGAACCGTCAGCTACGGTGCCACCACGAATTACGAGCTGGTAGGTCTGCGCCATCTTAGCACCTCATCGTTAGCGAGGTCTTGGCTCGCCGTTCCTCGCGCAGACATTATCCCGTCTGATGAAGGAGCGCATTGTCTTTTCGGACGATTGCCGATCCGCCGCCCGAGGATAGCGTCCCTCCGCGTAAGACGGGATCTCAAGGAGTGGACCGTGAAAATTGCAGAGCTTGGATACCTTCTTGTCGGGGCACCGAACACGGCGGAATGGAAGCACTTCGCCGAGAATGTCATCGGAGCGATGACGGTTGGCGGGCCCGACGACGCACTTTACGTGAAGATCGATCCACGTGCGTTCCGGCTGGCGATCCTGCCGGGACACGAAAACGGACTTCTCGCCAGCGGCTGGCTGGTCGCTTCGCCCGACCACTTCGCAGCCGCGCGAGACGAACTCCAAACAGCAGACGTTCTCGTCACTGAAGGTGACGAAGGCGGCGCCAAGCTACGGCAGGTTCAACAATACTTCTCGTTTCGCGATCCGGCCGGCCACCTGCACGAGATCGCGTGGGGCCCGATCTCGGATTTCACACCTTTCGTGTCGCCCGCTGCGGTAAGCGGATTCGTCACCAAAGGGCTGGGATTGGGTCACGTCGTTCTGACCGCGCCCCGTGAGTTCAAGACGGCAGTCGACTTCTGGCTCAAGCACGGCTTCGGATTGTCGGACATCCTCAACATACCCACCCCTGCGGGCAATGCTCAGGTCAGCTTCCTCCATTGCGGCAACCCCCGCCAGCACAGCCTCGCCTTTGGCGAACTGGATATTCCCGGCGGGTGCATCCACATGATGCTTGAAGTCGAAACGATGGATGATGTCGGGCGCTGCCTGGATCGTGTGGCAAAACACGAGGTGAAGCTCTCAGCTACGCTGGGGCGGCACGTGAACGACGACATGATCTCGTTCTACATGGTCACGCCCGGCGGCTTCTCGATGGAATACGGCACGGGTGGCCGCACGGTGAATTGGGATGAGAACGTCGTGTTCGAAACCACCAGGGGCAGCGATTGGGGTCACAGGTTTGTTTGATAGGGGGCGGTTCCTGAAGAGCGCCCACCCGAACGCTCCTCGGGGCCGAATTTCAGGTCAACGCCGTCGAGGTCGATGTCAGTGAGCGAGCTTGGCTGCGGCGATGCCCGCCAGCGCAGCCAGTCCGGTTCGCTCATGAAGGGCGCGTGTGGTATCGGTCCACATCGCCGATTCTTGGACGTTTTGGGCGAAACCCCCTGAATCAATGATAGGTCAAGCCGTCAATCTAACCTGCTGATACTACTCAACTTAATTTCTGGTCAGACTCTTACGCCTGCGGCATGTACGCAGCGTCGTACCTACAGCCTCACACCGTGGCGATCGGTGTAGTCGGCGAGCCGACCGCGCCAGGCAGACGAAGCGGCGGAGCGGTGAGCAGGAAGGCGCTGCGCTCATGCGCGCGCAGCCAGTCTGCGAGGTCGGCGAGATGCCAGAGCTCGCCGAGATGGATACCGAGCTTGAACAGGCACAGCTCGTGGATCGGCAGTATTGTCTCCTGACCGGGCTCGTCCCAGGCGCGATCCAGCGTTTCGACCGCGAGATTGTCCGAGCAGAGCGCAACCAGCCCGCTTTCGTCGATCCAGCGCAGCAGCCGCGCGTCGCTCCCGTCGAGCGCCGCGGATGCGGCGCAGAGCGCTGCGAGGTTAGGGGCGTCGGCGGTCGCCAGCAACTGGCGGTCGAAGCCGCTGTTGAGCAGCACGAAATCGCCGGGGCGCACCTCCACCCGCTGCGCCTCAATCGCGCGCATCAGCAAGTCATAGCCCACAGCGAGAGGGCGCTCGCCCGCGATCTCCGTAAGATCGATCAGCACGCCGCGCCCCTGAGCCCCGCTCTCGGCGAGGTTCTCGATGCCGAGCCGTTGCGCACAGGGCCCGCCGGACTCGGGCGGAATGATGTCGGCGCCAGCGCGGAAGCCGTTGTAGAAGCATTTCTCCGCTACCCCGTCGCCGTCGGCGTCGAACATGCGGCCCATGTGCGCGAAGCTGTCCCACTGCGTCGACCCCTGGAGGTAGAGCACCACGCCGTCGTCGCTGCTCACGTCGCCGCCATGCGCGGTGCAATAGACCTCGTGGCCGTCGAGCTGCGTCGCGAACAGCTTGGGCGGCTTGCGCATGCCCTTCGTCAGCCCGTCACCGCCGGGTACGTCGAGCGGCAGGCTGAGAGGGAAGGCGATGCCCTCGCGCACCTCGCGCGCGGCGGCGAGCCGTCGCTCGGGCGTGACGAGGTTCATCCGGCCGCGCTGGTCATCCTCACCGAAATCGCCCCAGTTGGAACCCTCCGGGCGCTGTACCCAGCGTTTGGCCATGGCGATCTCTCCTCCGTCTACGTGCCAGCCTCAACGCAACAATGTGGTTCGTCAAGTTCGGCCATGCCCGCTCGTGCTGCAGCTCGGGCAGGATGGCTTCAGGCATGTGCGGCCGCAAAGCGGTATCGGCGGGCTACCGAGCTGAACGATTGGACGCCTCCTGGCCATTCACGTCCAAATCCGGACAGCCGCAAACCAAACTTTCCGGCCGTTGCAGCGGGGGCGAATCGCATCCTTGATTCCGGACTGTCCGCTTCTAGGCGCGCGATCTGGAGGGCGAACGGAATATTGGAAGGGGGGAGCGGCATGGTTTCGCGATGACAGGGGTGGTCAGCACTCGAGCCAACCCCAGGTGGAGACGCTTGTCAGGCGAATTGATACGTTGCATCCTCGATGAAACGGCAACCACAAGGGTTGCGCATATGGAGAGATGTCTATGTCGAGCGAAATCACCCAGGTTCCAGACGTGCGACGATATGGCGAGTGGTGCCTGATCGCGGGGGCATCTGAGGGGATCGGCGCCGCCTTTGCCGAGGCTCTGGCCGGGGCCGGATACAAGCTGGTGATGGTCGCCCGGCGGCCCGAACCTCTCGAAGCAGCGGCGGCGCGGTTGCGCGGGAAACATGGTGTGGAGGTGCGGACCATCTCGGCCGACCTCGCCGAGCCGGACGCGGCCGAGCGGGTCTTCGCGCAATGCGCCGACGTCGAGGTGGGTCTGTTGATCTACAACGCCGGAGCGGTGCCCGGCATGGCCGACCTTCACGATTTCCCGGAGGACGAGGCCTATCGGACGATGACCCTCAACGTCGTCGGCCAAACGAAATTCTCCTACCTGTTCGGCGGCAAAATGCGCGAGCGGGGGCGTGGCGGAATCATCCTGATCGGCTCGATCGCATCTGCCAGCGGCTGCGCCCGGCTGACAACCTATTCAGCCGCGAAGGCCTATAGCCAGATCTTCGCGGAAGGGCTGTGGTACGAAATGAAGCCTTATGGGATCGATGTCCTCGGCCTGTCTTGCACGACAACTCGCACCCCGGCGATGGAACAGCTGGGTATGCCGATGGACAATCCGGAATTCCCCTCGGTCGAGCCAGAACAGGTGGTGGCCGAAGGCTTCGCCGCCTTCGGCAATGAGCCGATTCATTTCATGAATGGCAGCCGCGCCACGGTCGACGCGATCCAGGCCATGCCGCGGGCCGAGGCGGTGCAGATGATAAGCGAGGGAATTAGGGCCATCGTGCCGACCAAGGTGCCCGCCTGAGGGACTGCCGGCCGGGGCGACCGGCGCCCCAGCCGGGCACATGGAGCTGTCACATTATTGAGGGGAATGTGATACTTCGCTGTACCGGCTACCGATATCGACGAAGCGTGAGCCGGCAGGCCACACGGCCGATCTCAAGTAGCTTCCGATGTACGGGCGACATTCATCGCATTGATCTTGGATCGCGTTATACTCCCTTTGAAGCATGTTGATTTGTCCAAGCTACGCGGCGACGAATGAGGTTGCCGCCGGGCATGTCCCTACGATCTCTCCGCCATCACCACTCGAACGGATTGGCTCCGGCTGGGGCTTCAAAACCCCAGCATCCTAGCGGAGTACAACCATCGTCCCCTTCGGTGCTAGCCGAATGCAGCGCGCCATGCGCGGACACCGTGGCTGCGCCTCATCTGGTCGGACGAGGACCATGACACATTCACCGGTCTACCACTGGTAAACACATCCCGGCGATACCCGGTGGTTAGCCGCCCGGAGGCGGCATAGCACCGTGTATCTGGTTTGCTTTCGCTGGAGGCGAAGATGAAGTTCTGGTTGAACCTCAGCTGGATCGAAACCGACCAGCAGATCGCTATTGCGCAATTCGCGGAGGAATTGGGCTTTGATGGCGTGATGCACGGGGACCATTTCTGTTTTCCAGAGACAATCCGCAGCCGTTTTCCTCTAACTGCCGATGGCGTTGCGCCGATGCTGTCGGACTGGCCCTATCCGGACCTCTGGGTCACTATGGCGGCCCAGGCAGCGGTGACGAGGCGGTTGCGCTTCGCGGCCGGCATCTACACCATGGGTACGCGTCATCCGGTCGTGACCGCGAAGGCGACCGGAACCCTGGCGCTGCTTTCGCACAACCGCGCCATCGTCGGCGTGGCGCCCGGCTGGATGCGCGAAGAGTTTGACGCCGCAGGCGTGCCGTTCGAGCATCGCGGCGAACGGCTCGATGAAGCCATAGCGGTCTGCCGCAGGCTGTGGCGTGGGGGCGTCGTCGAGCATCACGGCAAATTCTATGATTTCGAACCAATCCAGCTCGAGCCGATGCCGGGCTATGAATTGCCAATCTATATCGGTGGCTCCGGAGATGTCGCCTTACGGCGTGCGGCACGCCTCGGTGACGGCTGGATAGGGGCAGGCGATTCCCCCGATGCAGTGCCTGGCATTATCAAACGACTCAAGGAATTGCGTGATGCGGCAGGAAGGGGGCATCTGCCCTTCGAAACCGTATTTCCACTAACTCAGGAGGTCGGCGTCGATGACCTCAGGCGGCTGAACGATCAGGGAATGGATGTCGCCGTCACCTTCCCCTTCGTGATGACGCTCGGCATATCCTCCACGATTGAGCTGAAAAGGAAGGCTATGGAAGATTTTGCGAAGCGCTATATCAGGGCATTCGATTAACGAGACTCGCGACCGTCGGTTGGCAAATGGCATGAACACATCATTGCTTTATCGTGGGCTTTCGACTTGCAAAGTCGACGGAAAATCGGCTGCAGGAGACCGTAACGGCTTGCCATAAAACAGAAATTTTAAAACCTGTAAGTGTCCTTATAGCGAACCGGCCAGAATGAATCGGCTCCAGTGACAGGGAGAGGGTGATGCACGATCATATTACGAGTGAGCGGCCCGAGATTGATTTCGATCAGCATTCTCCGGAACATGCCAGGCATGCAGTGCGAAACTACAACAACATACGCGAGCAGCATCCCGTCGCCTGGTCCGGTCGCTACGGCGGCTTCTGGCTTATATCAGGCTATCAGGAGGCGGTTTACGCACTGCGTAATCCGTCGATTTTCTCCTCCGCGCGTTTTCTGAACGCCGAAGGACGACTGGATGGCGGTATCGCAATTCCGCCGCTGCCGTTTCGCCTGGTTCCGACAGAGACCGATCTGCCCGAATGGGAGGGTCCCCGGATGCTGCTCAATCGCGCATTGAGCCCCCGCGCGGTGCTTGCTTTCAAGGAGCGCGCGCAGGATTTCACTACCTTGCTGATCGACCGGTACATCGCCTCTGGCGAGATGGATCTCGTGCTGCATCTCGCCAATCCACTTCCTGCGATTCTGACCATGGAATTGGTGGGGCTGCCGCTTGAGGAGTGGGAAAGATTCGCGGAGCCGTTTCATGCCTATCCCTCGAGCTTGCCGGGAACGCCCGAGCTGCAGCGCGCCGTGGAGGGCATTCAGTGGATAAACCGCCAGCTCGGTGAACTCGTCAAGCGTCGCCGCAAGGACCCTCAGGATGATCTGGCCACCAGTGTCATCGCGGCGCAGCGGCTGGATGGCAGCCGCTATACGCATGATGAGATCGTGGAGATATTGGCGCAGGTGGTTTCCGGTGGGGTCGACACCACCACCTCTCTGACGGCGAACGCGTTCTGGCATCTTCACCTTCATCGCGATGATCGCCAGCGTCTCATAGACGATCCCGCTCTGCTCTCTCCCGCCACCGAGGAGTTCCTCCGCTTCTACACGCCAGTCCAGGCCGGGGGACGCACGACAACCGAAAGGTGCGAAATCGGCGGGCAGGAAATGGGCTCGAGAGAACGAGTGCTGCTCGCATTATCGGCCGCCAACAGGGACAGACACGAGTTCGAGGATGCCGATAAATTCATAATTGACCGCTTTCCCAACCTGCACATGTCATTTGGGCTGGGCATGCATCGTTGCGTCGGCTCGCATTTCGCCCGTTTGCTGTTCGAGACGATGCTGCGCGCGGTGCTTGAACGAATCCCGGATTACGAGGTGATCGAAGCGGGTGCTGAGCGCTATCATTCAATAGCAGCGGTCAACGGATGGGCGACCATCCCTGTCCGCTTCGCCCCAGGCGCGATCATTGGCGCCGGCCGCTCATTGCCAGGTCCATAGATTGAAGCGCAGAGTGGAAACGTGAGTCGGCCATTCGCCGCCGAGGATCTCAACCATGTTAGAACAAGCGAAAAAATGCTGGGAGAGAAGATGGAATCAGAGCAGATCAGAGCGTGTGTGCCGGACGCACTGGTGTCGGCGTTATATGGGCATCTGATGGAGGACCGTCCGTGGGACGGCGTGCTCCGGCAATTGATGGCGCATACCGATTCCGCCGTCGCAGGCCTGCGTATCTGCCTGAAGGGCGCGCGGCAGCACGAGATGCTGGTGGAATGCTGGGCTGAGGACGCGGCGACCGATCGCGCGGAGGCTCAGGGGGGGCTGGCGCCTTTGCAGGCGGTGCTGGCGATGAGGCAGCCGGTGGCATGGGATCGCCCTCTCCCGCCCGCGTGCAAGGGTGCTGCGAATCGCTCCGCTATGCCTTCCCTCGCCATGCTGATCGACGCGCACGAAGAGGTAGAATATGTGCTGGAACTGGCGCGTCCGTCCGGCGCCGTCCCTTTTGGCGAGGCGGATGTCGAGTTGCTGCGGATTATGGGCGGCCATTTCTACAATGCGTTGCGCCTGCGCCGCGCGGTCGCCCAGGCTGAGGTTGTCAATTCCTTCCATGCCGAAACGCTCGACCGCCTCGGAATAGGGGCGCTCCTGGTCGACTGCCGCGACAGCTTCAAGCCCCTTAACGCCACCGCACGCACCATGCTGGAGGCGGGCGAGGGACTGCATATCGCGCATGGTCGGTTGCGCGCCCGGGATCCGGGCAACGATCGCCAGTTCCAGGCTATGGTAAAAGAAGCGCTCGCGGTGCGTGAGAACAGCCCGTTCCGCGCCATGCCGATCCGGACGGGCGAAAGCGAGCGAGACATCAACCTGCTGGTCGGCGGCCGCCGCAAGGCCGGGGAAGTGTCCGGCCATCAGCAAAATTGCGCGCTGGTCTTCCTCAAGCGGTCGTCGTCCAGCGCGGTGGTCGACATTAAGGTATTGCAGGAATTGTTCTCCTTCACGCGCACGGAGGCGCGTCTGGTGTCCGGCTTGGTGAACGGCAAGAGCCTGGAAGAGATCGAGGTGGAACTCAACATCCGACACAACACCGCGCGATCGCATCTACGCTCGATCTACGACAAGGCTGAGGTCGCCGGGCAATCGGGGCTGGTCCAGGTTCTGGCGAACAGCCTCGCTCCGTTGGCCCAATCGCCAACGCGGCAATAGCGGACGTTACCGGCCGGTGAAGCGGGGCGTTCGCTTTTCGCGGAAGGCGGCCGTCGCCTCCCGGAAATCTGCGCTGGTCGCGAGCAGCGGCATGATGTCAAGTTCCTGAGCGAGCGCGGTTTCGAGGTCGGCGCATTCGGCGGCGAAGGCGCGTTTGGTCACGGCGATGGCAAGTGGCGGCATGGTGGCGAGCGTCGTCGCCTTGTCGATCGCCATCGCGAACGCCCTGCCATCGTCAGCCAGCGCGTCAGCTAGTCCCGTGCGCGCCGCATCGTCGCCGCCCATCACCTGCGCAAACAGGATCATGCGCTTGGCGGCCTGATGTCCGATCCGACGCGGCAGGGTGGAGAACAGGCCGAATTCGGCCGTAATGCCGAGACGGGTGAAGCTCGCGCCAAACCAAGCTGATCGGGCGGCCACGACATAATCGCACGCCAGCGCGAGTGAGAGACCCGAACCGTAAGCTGCGCCCTCGACCGCCGCAATCACGGGACGCGAACAGAGCGCAATGGTGCGCACCAGATCCTGCGCCTCCCGGATGCGCTCGCCGATCTGCTCCCGGTTTTGCGGCGGAGCGTCGTGACCCATAGCGGCGAAGTCCGCGCCAGCGCAGAAATGCGCGCCCTCGCCACGGATGACAAGGGCGCGTACCTCGGGGTCGGCATCCGCATCGCGGACGCGCTGTGCCAGTTCCGCGCGCATGGCGGGCTGCATCGCGTTGCGGCGGTCGGGATTCGCGATCGTCAGGGTGACGATCAGGCCGTCCCTTTCCTCCCGAATCGAGCCCACTGCCATCATGTGCTCAGAGATCGGGAAACAGGAGTTGCGCGTTATCGATGAAGAACTTTTGCGCATACTCCTTGGGCAGATGCTCGAGATATTTGCTGAACTTGCCCAGCGGATCGCGACTTCCCTCCAGATGCGGGTAGTCGGTGCTGAAGATATAAGCGTCTTCCAACCCGTGCCGCTCGATCATTCTGGCCAAGTTCTCGTTCCAAAACGGCGTGACGCGAATGTTGCGGGCAACGAATTCGCTCGGCTTTAGCGAATAGGTACGGCCGACCTTGGCCATAAAGTCGGCCCAGACGTCCATGCGCTCTATCAAGGGGCCTAGCCACGCTGCTCCCATTTCGATCACGCCGAACCGCAGCCGCGGGAAACGATCGAAGACATGGCCCATGATGAGCGTGGTAAGGTAAAGCTCGGCTGACATGTGGCTGACCAGGATGAAATAGGGGCTGATCGCCTCCTCCCCGCCTGGACGATCCGCCGGTCTGGCGCGCAGCGATGGAGCCTCGGCCCAGCCGCGGTCCGGAAACATGTAGTCACCCTCAGCCGCCAGCACGTCCCGCGACTTGTTGTCGAGGAGCCCGCCCGATCCCAGATGAAGCGTGGCGACCACGTTCGCCTCTTCCAGGAGGCCCCAGAAGGGGTCCCAGAGCTCATGTGCGGGCGAAACCCCTCCAGGCGGCATCGCGGATGGCAGGCTGACAACCTTTGCGCCCGCCTTTATCACGCGCATCGCTTCCTGCTTTGCCCATTCGGGATCGCTCATGTTGATCTGCATCGCCACACGGGCGCGGCCGCCGGTGTCGCGCTGCCAAGCGAGGCCATAGTCGTTGTAGCGTCGGCAGGCCTCTCGCGCGTCAGTGGAGTCGATGCGCACCTCGCCGCTGCCGGTGTTGTAGTAGATGAGCTGCGAGCGCAGGCCCATGAGATCGAGTGCTTCCAGGCGTTCCGCTGCGTCAAGCGCGCCCATTGCGCCGATGCCCTTGACGTTCCAAAGCTCCGAGCGGTTCTTCTCGCGGTCCTCGCGATAGCTGTCGCGTTGCATGTAGTCTGTCAGGAAATCGTGCATATGGCCGGGATCGAGCGGCCCGGCGATCTCCCGCAGGGTTTGCGGATCCATGTACATATGTCCGTCCCCGTCGAGTATCCGGCCGATGAAGGGTGCTGCAATCTCCGGCACCTGATAGACCTGTTGCATGCTCATACGCTTTCTCCAGTTCGAGGAGTTTCCCCCCGCATGTTCAGCCTGAAAATACTGTCGGCCCGCGCATCACCGGTGCGGTCGGCATAAGCGCGTCGCGTTGCCGCAGGGCCTCTTTGAAGCCCAGCTTGCGGGCGTTGTCGAAGAATTCCCCGAACTTGTGCGACATAAGGGCGCGTCCGTCGTTTCCGCCGCCAGCGCTGCAAGTTCTGCCAACCCATCAGCTCCAGTCCGACATTGACGATCGCTTATGTGTGGCTTGAAGACCACGAGCCGCACCTCGTTCAGATCGTCCGCCTCCCTCCATGCATGTGGCCACAAGTTCCCTGTGGAGATTGATGCTCAAGGCATTGCGCTTTTCCGGCCGGTTCAGCATTATGTACGCGACCCTTGTCCCGAACCTCGAAAACCAGCTCCTTCGGGCTTTTCAGCCATTTTCCTATCCCGATATCCTTGGATCGTTCGTTCGCTGAGGGTTTCCGGATAGACGGACAGTTTGTGCTGAACATGATCCTGGGGGATTAGATCGCAAGCCCGCCCTGTTTTCGTGAAATCGACAGGCGCGAAACTAATCCTGCGGGACGTATTCCGGAGCGCCGGCGGGCTTATGCGGAAAAGGCGCGCAAGTCCGATCTAGACCCAGAGGGCAAAGGTGACTGTCGACTACGATCCCTATTCCGACGAAGCGATGACCGACCCGATGCCGCTATATGCCGCGATGCGGGCCGAGGGTGGACCACACTATATCGCGAAATACGACGCCTGGGCCATTACGCGGTTCGACGATGTGATGCAGGCAAGCCTTCGCGAGGATGTGCTCGACTTCTCGCAAGGCGGGTCGCCCGGGCAGGTTCTGCTGAACGAGCCCTCGCCCGCTAGCTTTGCTACCGCCAACGCTCCGTTTCACCGCAAGTGGCGGCAACTCGTCGCTGGGCAATATGGAGCAGCGGCCGTCCGCGCCGAACAGGAGCGCGCCCGCACGCTGGCGCGGTCGATCCTCGAACCGCTGGTAAAGCAGGGCCGGATGGACGCACACAACGCATTTGCGCGTCCCGTAATGTGCCGCAATTCCATGCGCAATCTCGGTATGCCGATGAGGGACGCCGACATCGTCAGCCTTTGGCTCCAGCAAATGATGTTCCGCGAGAAAGGGCAGTCGGGTGCCACCGCGGCGCTGAACCGGGAAGCGGCAGGCCAGCTTTTTGGCTATTTGAGGGACTGGGTCGCCCAATTGCGCGCCGATCCATCAATCGCAACCGGGCAGAGCAAGATGTTGCTTGAGGGCACCGTTGATGGACAACCCATTACTGACGAGCAACTGATCGGCGACTTGTTCGTGCTGCTGATAACCGGCGCGGAGACAACGCCGATGGCGACGGCCGGCACGCTCTACTACCTCGCGCGGCATCCGGACCAGCGCGAAGCCGTGATCCGCGACCCCGCGCTCGCGCGAGCTGCCTTCCTCGAAACGTGCCGGCTGGACCAGCCGACCAACATGCTGGCTCGGGTCGCAGCCAAAGATTTTGATCTGTCTGGTCGCCGTATCAAGGCAGGACAGAAAATCCTCATGATTTACGCGTCGGCCAACCGCGACGAAGAACATTTCGAGCGGGCGGACACCTACGATATACATCGCAAGCAGCGGCGCGATCTATCGTTCGGAACGGGCGCGCATTACTGCCTCGGCGCACATCTTGGCCCAGCCTTCGGTACCATCATGGTCCAGGAGGTGCTGCGGGCCGCACCGCATTATCGCATCGATGAGGCGGGCTGCAAACGCTCCTATGCTGAATTCCTGTCGGGATTCGTCGAAGTGCCGGTGATCTTCTAACGGCAGGCCGTCAGCAAAACCAGCTGGCCAGGACGCGGTCGGTGGCCTCTTCCAACAGTGTTTTTCGGCTTGCCGCCAGGGGGGGCAGAGCGCAGGCTCAATCCACCGGCTCCAACAACTCCACGGTTACCCCCATACCATCTTCGACAACGGCATTGCGCACGCCGGGACGCAGGAGACGCGGCGCGGAGATTACGGGAAAGCCGGCATTCTCGACTTCCCCCACCAGTTCGTCGAGATTGGATACGGTCAGCGTGATGTAGCGCAAGCCCGTCTGGCTCGCGAGGCCATCGGTGCTGTTGGCGTGCGCCGCCGGCTTTTCCAGCACAAATATGCGGAACACTGACTCCCCACACTTATAGCGCTTCACGATGCCCATCCCCGGAAATGGTATATCGAAATCATGAGCGAAACCCAGCACGCCCTCGTAGAAGCGCACCGCCTCTGCCTCGTCGGTCGTCACCAGCCCGACGTCGAGGCATGCCTTCACCAGCTTGGCCGCCATGGTCAGCTGCCTCCTCGGGCGATCAGCATCTGAGCCATCTTGCCGACATTCTCGGCAATGCCCTTGTGACCCCAAATATCGCCCTCGACGAATTCGCGAGCGATCCAGTCCGGCCCGATCCGCACCCCCTCCCAGCCGATCTCGACATCGCAGCCGAACGGGCTTTCCATGTAGAAGGACAGGACACCGTCGTTGGAATGGCGGCCCAGCGTACCGGTGATTGTCAGCCCCGCCGCCTCAGCCCGGCCAAGGCACTGGCCAACCTGATCGATCGACGCCATTTCAAGCATCAGATGCTGGAGCGCATTGATCGGCGCGACTCCCGCCAGCCCTACCGTGTGATGACGCGGGTTGCAGTGGAGAAACTGGATGGAGGCGTCACCCCCCATGCAGAAGTAATCGGATAGGCGGAAACCCAGCACAGTCATGTAAAAATCCTGGCACGGCGCCAAGTCCGATACAAATAGGTTGAGGTGACCAAGACCCATAGCGCCCGTCACATATTGCACGCCATGCGGGGAAACGAACTTGCCGTCCATCACTGGACCGTAGAACAATTCGATCTCGTTGCCTGCTGGATCCTGCGTGTACCCGATGCCGGTCACGGATCGGGCGCGCGCCTCCTCGGCCGTACCGATCCGCGCCGCAATGCCACGTTCGTTCAGTATCGCGATGGATGACTCTAGCTCCGCGCGGCTGCCAATCTCGAAGCCTGCATAAATCAGGCCGCGCCGATCGGTCTCGGGGTGGACGGCGATCCGCCACTGCCATTCATCAAGCTTGAGGTAGGCCGTCCCGTCGCACGCGATGCCGCTACCCCCAGAGGCAGAACTTTCGCCCCGATCAGTCAGGCCGAAGGCTTCGCCAGCCACGGCGCGCGCCGGCATCATCCCGAGTATATCGGTGGCGTAATCCAGGCACGCGCGTGGGTCCGGGGCGGCGATGCCGATGTATCCGAGGCTCCTGACCGCGATCATCTCTCTTCTCCACTGAGGATCAAAATCTTACCTGCACACGACCGTAACCGGCCATGTTCCCTATGTCGTCGGCCAGTTCCACTCCGTCCTCGTCCAATTGGAAGTTGGGCGCCTTCTCGAACAGCACCTGCAACAGGGCCGCCTCCGTTCCAGCTGGCTCGCCGATTAGCTATTGTGGTCAGCAGATGTAGGAATGACGACGATGGCAGACGTCGTCCGCGCGGATGAACTTTTTTCTCGTCCTTGGGGATGGTGCACGCGGTCCGATGCTATGATGTAACTCCGGCGGAGCGTGGGCGTGGGACGAGACAAAATGGATTTCGAGACACTGGTTTTTGAAAAGTGCGCGGCCGAGCATCTGTGCATCGTCACGATCAACAGGCCCAGGGCGATGAATGCTTTCAATTACCGCATGTGCCAGGAATTTCAGGAAGTCTGGCGGCGCGTGCGGGAGGATGACGGGATCAATGCCGTGGTCCTCCTGGCCGCAGACGGCGCTGCCTTCAGCACAGGCATCGACGTCAACGAGATCCGCGACCCGGCGAACCCCCTCGTCGCCACGGACGAGTTCAATGCACTAGACCCCGGCGATTTCCTGGGCCCCAAGGCCAACAAATGCTGGAAGCCGGTGATATGCGCGGTGCACGGGATGGCCGCCGGCGGCGCCTTCTATTGGATCAACGAGAGCGACATCGTGATCTGTTCCGACGATGCTAGCTTTTTCGATCCACATTGCACGTACGGCATGACCTCATCGCTTGAACCCATCGGGGCATTAAGCAAAGTCCATCTGGGCGAAGTGCTGCGCATGGTGCTGATGGGCAATGACGAGCGGATTGGCGCGCAAACGGCCTTGCGTATCGGCCTCGTCAGCGAGGTGACCAGCGCCGCCGATCTCCATGCCCGCGCCCGCGCGATCGGCACGATCGTAGCGGCAAAGCCCAGCGTTTCGACCCAAGGGTCGATCAAGGCGATCTGGCAATCGTTGGATATGACGCGCTCCGCGGCACTGAGCGGTGGCATCCATTATTGCCAGCTCGGCAACCCGCGCGGCATGACGGAGGTCGACCGCGAACGGATCATGGCGATCCGCAACAAGCCCTTCGCCGTCCGATGACGGTGAGTCCTTTGTCACCCGATCTAATCCCCCCGGATCATGTCCCCGGCCGGTGCCGACGTCTAGGCCGTGGGCAGGAAAAGGGACTCGTATGACGACGGAAGCCGCGCTGGAAAACGTTTCGGAAACGAGAGACATCGCGCCTATCGGCCTCGACGACAAATATCTCCGGCTCACCGGCCGCATCTTCGTAAGTGGCGCGCAAGCACTCGTCCGCATCCCGATCGATCAGGCGCGGCGCGACGCGGCGAAAGGGCTGGACACCGCCGGTTTCGTTTCAGGATATCGCGGCTCTCCGCTCGGCATGTACGACATGGCGTTGTGGCAGGCGGACAAGCATCTGAAGGCTCATTCCATCCTGTTCCAGCCCGGCGTGAATGAGGAACTGGCCGCCACCGCCATCAACGGAACACAGGAAGCCCCGTTTCTGCCCGGAGCGCGCCACCAGGGCGTATTTTCGATCTGGTACGGCAAGGGCCCCGGCGTGGACAGGTCTGGCGATGCGATGAAGCATGGCAATCTGGCCGGCGCCCATCGGTTCGGCGGCGTGCTGGCACTTTGCGGTGACGATCATGCCGCGCGGTCGTCGACCACGGCGCACCAGAGCGATCAGGCGATGATCCATTACGGTATGCCGCTGCTCAATCCGGCTAATATCCAGGAGGTGCTCGATTATGGCCTTCTGGGGCTAGAGATGTCGCGCTACAGTGGCGCGTGGGTGGGCATGAAGTGCCTCGCGGACACTATCGACGGAACCGCATCGATCGAGGTCGATCCGGCCCGCAATGTGCCTGTCATTCCCACCGACTATCCGATGCCGGAAGGCGGGGTCGGCAACCCAGGCAAATGGGTGCCGATGCTCCAGGCCGAGAAGCGCCTGTTCGAAGAGCGGCTGCCTGCAGCGCAGGCGTTCGCACGCGCCAACAATCTGGACGGCGTGAGGTTCGGTGCCGATGGCCGCTGCCGACTGGGCATCGTCACCAGCGGCAAGAGCTTCCTCGACGTGCTGGAGGCGTTCGCCAGTCTCGGCATCACCGAGCAGGACGCACAACGGCAAGGGATCGCCATCTACAAGGTAGGCATGGTCTATCCGCTTGAACCGGTGAGAATGCGGCGCTTCGCTACCGCCTGCGAGGAAGTGCTGGTTATCGAGGAGAAGCGCGGTGTGATCGAGCCGCAGCTGGTCCAGACGTTGTACAACCTGCCGGATACCGAACGCCCGCGCATGATCGGCAAGACGGATGCGGCGGGACAGCCTTTCATCAGCAGCGTCGGCGAACTGACGTCGGCCGGCATTACCACCATCATAGCAAAGCGGATCGGTGCAGTTTTCGGCGAAGAGGAAATGCGTCGGCGCCTCATGCCGCATGACAATATCGGTAAGGTAAGCACAACCGCATCAGTCAGCCCCGTGGTGCGCGCACCCACCTTCTGTGCGGGGTGTCCGCACAGCACGTCGACCCGCGTCCCCGATGGCTCGATCGCGTTGTCGGGCATTGGATGCCATGGAATGGCAGCGTTCTTCCCGGAACGGAAAGTGTTCAGCAGCAGCCAGATGGGTGGCGAGGGTGCGGCCTGGATCGGCCAGGCGCCGTTCACCGACATGCCGCATATCTTCCAGAATCTGGGCGACGGCACCTATTTCCATTCGGGTATCATTGCCCTGCGCGCCTGCGTGGCGGCTGGGGTCCCGATCACCTACAAGATCCTCCTCAATGGCGCGATCGGAATGACCGGCGGCCAGCCGATCGAGGGAGAGGAATTCGCCGGCGAACTGACCGCTCCTCACGTCGCCAACCAGGTCCGCGCCGAAGGGGTGGAGCGGATCGCAGTCGTGTCCGACCATATTGAAAAACATGGCGACCGGGCCGCATTTCCGCGCGGCACCAGCTTTCACCATCGCGACGATCTGGACACGGTGCAGCGCGAGCTGCGCGAGATCAATGGCGTGTCCGTCATCATCTACGACCAGCCCTGCGCCACGGAGCGCCGCCGCCTGCGCAAGCGCGGCAAGGTCGCGCCGTCGACCACGCGGCTCTACATCGATCCGGACGTGTGCGAGGGCTGCGGCGATTGCGGCGTGCAGTCGAACTGCATCGCATTGGAACCGCTGGAAACCGATTCTGGACGAAAGCGCCGCATCAACCAGTCGGTCTGCAACCAGGATCTGTCCTGCCTCAAAGGTTTCTGCCCAAGCTTCGTTACGCTCGAAGGAGCGAAGCCCCGCTCACGCGCTGCCGACTTGTCGAAACTGGGCGATATTACATCGCGCCTGTCTGAGCCGGAACGGCCGGACGTCGGCGACACCTTCAGCGTGCTGGTGACAGGCATCGGCGGCAATGGCGTCGTGACGGTGGGCGCCATACTCGGCATGGCAGCGCATCTCGAAGGGCGGCTGGCAACCGTGCTCGACATGTCCGGCTTCGCGCAGCGCAACGGCGCCGTACTCAGTCACGTGCGCATCACCGGCAAGGCGCAGCAGGAACATAGCGCGCGGATTCCGGAGCGCGGACTTGACCTGCTGATCGGGTGCGACGCCATTGTGACCGGAAACGCTGATTCGATCCGCATGATGGAACCCGGGAATACCCGCGTCCTAGTGAACGATTTCGTTGCACCGACTTCGGGATTTGCCGCCGACCCCGACATGCGGATGGACTTCAGCCGTTTCGCCCAGGTCATTGCGGAACGGGTAGGTGAGGAGAACCTGTACCGGGTGAACGCCACGGACGCCGCCATGGCGCTCGTCGGTGATGCGATCGGCGCGAACATGTTCCTCGTCGGACATGCCTGGCAAAAGGGACTGCTACCGCTCAGCCGTCAAAGCCTGGAAGCTGCGATTACAACGAACGGCGCCGCGGTCGGCATGAACCGGGCGGCGTTCGATCTCGGCCGCATGGCCGCCGCCGATCCGGACGGTTTTGCGAGGCTGACTGGAAATGCCAAACCTAAAGTCTCAGCACTGACGCCCGCGACTTTGGACGAGGTGGTCGCCACCCGCGCCGCGCATCTGACCGCTTATCAGGACGAGAGGCTCGCCCGGCGCTATCTTGCCTTTATCGACCGGGTCGTTGCCGCCGAAAAGGCGGCAGGGACTGACGGGCTGGCTATCGTTGTCGCGCGCGTTCTTGCCAAATTATTGGCCTACAAGGACGAATATGAGGTCGCGCGCCTATTCAGCCGCCCCTCTTTCCAAAAAGGACTCTCCGAACAGTTCGAGGGAGATTACCGCATCGCCTTCAACCTCGCCCCGCCGTTCCTGTCGCGCCGTAACCCGGCGACCGGTCGGCTCGTCAAGCGCAGCTATGGGCCGATGATGCTGAAAGCGTTCAGATTGCTGGCCCGTTTGAAAGGCCTGCGCGGCACTGTGTTTGATCCCTTCGGGCGCCATTCGCACCGTAAGCTGGAACGCGCTTTGGCCGATGAATATGAGACGTTGGTTGAGAGGCTTATGACAACGCTTCGCCCCGACAACGCGGCGGACCATATCGCCATTGCCGCGATCTACGACGGCATTCGCGGTTACGATGTCGTCAAAGAAGAGGCGATCGAACGTGCTCGTGCGGCCGTCGCCGATGCACTGAAGAAGCAAGCGCCTCCAGCCTGAGTGCATCGGCGGCCCATCACGGTCAGCCCCAGTAGAAAGAACAGAACTTATTGCCTTCCGGATCACGGAAATAGGCGCCGTAGAAGCCTGTGTCGCCCCTCGGACCTGGCTTCCCTTCACAAGTGCCGCCCAAAGCAATCGCCTTCGCATGCATCGCTGCCGCCGCCTCCGGAGAATCGCATGAAAAGCTGATCATACTGCCATTCCCTGCGGTCGCCCGCTCGCCGTTGAAGGGCCGAACAACGGAGAACATGGGATTGGCGCCGCCGCCATAGACCCTGCCGCCGCTGGGATGCTCCATCAGCGCCGAGATACCGATCTCGCCGAGGACCGCGTCGTAGAACTGCTTGGCACACTCCATGTTGTTGGCGCCGACCATCACACCACCGACCTTTGACACAGGCTTCTCCTCATTCACCTAAGTTCACTTAGCGGGCAAATCATATCAAGCTGACCCATCTCCCACATAGTCCTCGCGGATCACGCCGCGGCCCGCTGTCCCGGTCATAAAAGAGTAAAGATTCAAGAGAGCGGAAGAGAGCGATGACCCGGAGCGGCGAAGGTCTGTACGACTATATCATTGTTGGCGCCGGAACCGCGGGATGCGCCTTGGCCCACCGATTGTCTGAAGATCCTGACAAGAGGATATTGATTATCGAGGCAGGACCAGAGAATACCAGCCTGCTCTATAATATGCCTAAAGGGTTCGGAAAAACGATCCTCAACTCCAACTATTCGTGGCTCTATCAAACGGAGCCCGAGCCCAGCACCGACAACAAAGCTGAATTGTGGTCACGAGGCCGGACGCTGGGCGGTTCCAGTTCTACCAACGGCATGTGCTACAATCGTGGCGACATCGCCGACTGGGATACGTTCACGCAGATCGGGCTCGATACATGGAGCTGGAGGCACATCAGCAAAGCTTTCGAGGCACTCGAAGCGCATGAACTCGGACCGGCGGAAGGGCGTGGGGGCAGCGGACCGCTTCATCTCGCCCCGCACAAGCATCGCAACCCGCTTTGCGAGGCGTTTATTGAGGCAGCAGGCCAGATGGGGGTGCCGCGCACGGACGACCTCAATTCGCTACAGGGCGAACGCGCCGGTTATATGATTTCCAACATTAAGCACGGCCGGCGCATCAGCGCCGCGCGCGCGTTTCTCAAGCCGGTCCGGAACCGCCCCAACCTCGACATCGTTACCTCCACTCACGTCACACGGATCGATTTCAACGGCAAGCAGGCCATCGGTGTGAGTGGGGAGACAAATGGGCGCGCGCGTAGCTTCCGCTGCACGCAAACTGGTGAGGTCATTGTCGCATCGGGCGCTCTCAACTCCCCCAAGCTTCTCCAATTGTCCGGCATTGGGCCAGCGGAGCATCTGCGCTCCTTTGGGATTCATGTCCTTCATGATAGCCCCGGCGTCGGGCGCAACATGATCGAGCAACGAGGAATGAACGCGACCTACCGCCTGAACCGGCGCCTGGGGCTGAACAACGCGCTTGGCGGATTGGGCTTGGCGAAAAGCGTGGCGCGCTATTTCCTTCGTCACGACGGCCCATTGGCCACTTGTTCGCATGAGGCAGGGGCAGCCGTGAAGGCACATCCGGATGCGACGCGACCGGACCTTTTCCTTGCCCTGTCCCCGACTTCGATGTCGGATAATAAACCGCAGGCGATGAGCGTGGAAAGCGAACCGGGCATGATGCTGCTTGCCATGCCGATTCGTCCGACGAGCACCGGCAGCGTGATGATCCGCTCGGCGGATCCCGCCGCGCCGCCCGTCGTCCGTCCCAACTACATCAGTACCGAATATGACCGGGAAATGAGCATCCATGCCTTTCGTACCATGCGTAGGCTGGTTAGCCAGCCCGCCCTGGCTCGCATCATCGTGGACGAGTTACGTCCCGGCCGCACCTACCAGACCGATGAAGAAATTCTAAACGCGTACACCAAATTCGGAGTCTCGGCTTATCATGCCTGCGGCACATGTAAGATGGGTCATGACAATATGGCGGTAGTCGACGAAAATCTGCGGGTAAAGGGAGTCTCGAACCTTAGAATATGCGATCTTTCAGTCATCCCTTTCATGGTAGCGATTGGCACCCATGGAGCAACGATCGGGCTGGCCTGGCGAGCGGGCGACGTGATCCGCAGTTCGCAGTCCCAGACGGGCTACGCCGCCTGACAAAACATATGGCGCGGTGACAGGTTTGCTGCTCAGTTATGGAGCAACGAGCGTCGAAGAGCTTCTTTAGGGTCGGGATGACCCATTGATATGAGCCAGAAGATGACGGTAGCAGCGAGCGCGATAGCGGCGAAGAAGGCTGTGGGGCACCGATCTCGCGCGTGGCGACGCGGCACCAGTCCTTCAGACGGCCAAATATGACCTCGATGCGGTTACGGCACCTGCAGCGGCGTCAGGCGCGTGTGAGATCTGGCGCTCACTCAGTTCGGACATGATCATTGCGGCAAGTGCCTCTTCCGCGGGCGTGCGCAGGCCTGGATCCTTCGCGCCCAGATCGCTTCTGATCCATTCCGAAAGACGATGAAGCAGGTTGCTCAGCTGGCGAGATCGATCGCGTTCATGTCTCCATCATCATGAGCCGGTCCTGTGCCGCAACAGAAAATATGCCCAGCAAACGCCGCCAGACCGAAAGATGGATATGGATTGGCCCGCACCTCGCGCCTCATGTCACCTGACGGGAGGCGGACATGGACAACGACTTGCTGGATCTGGCGAACATGCTTTGCACCAGCCGGTATGAGCATGGAGGACGGCAACTCAATCGCGCTGTGATCGCCCAGATCTCCACAAGAGCGGGAGCACCAAATCGACAACATCGCTCTCGCCGGCGAAGACATTAGCGCACTCATGGCCGCAGCCAAGGCCCTCGTCCGCCTCGGATGAAGGCCGCACCGCGCTTATTGCCGCCATCCGGTTGGATATGCGTCCCCAAAGCCGAGCATACTTCTTAGCGGGTCGGGGGGAGCCACGATGACCTTGGCCCAGATTGCTCGGTCCGGCTTCAGTTCAGCAGAGCTTCGACGTGGCGAAGCTTGTCAGGATTGCGCATCACGTAAATGGCCTTGATCCGATCGCCGTCGATCAACAGCGCTGTGGTTTGAAGCATGCCATCGGCCTCTCTGGTCACGAAGCCGGGCAGGCCGTTCACGAGGGCGTAGCGGATCAGCTCTCCTGTACCCTGCCGGGAAAGGCGCGCAATCGCTGCGAAGGCGCGCGCCACTTCGCTGGCGCCCCGCATGACGCGCCCGGCCGCCGGCCGCTTGCCGCCACCGTCCGAATAAAAACTGGCGTCCTCGGCGAGCATACGACCGAGCTGGCCGATCTCGCCGCCCCGCGATGCGATGAAGAAAGCTCTCGCAATCTCCAGCCCATGGCTTTGCTCCACCGGGAAGCGCGGCTTTTCAGCTTGGACGTGGGTCCGGGCGCGGCTGGCAAGCTGGCGACAAGCGGCAGCATCACGTCCGAGGCTGTCGGCGATGTCGTCGAAGCTCTCGCCGAAGACGTCGTGCAACAGAAAGGCGGCCCGTTCGAGGGGGGACAGGCGCTCCAACGCCAGCATCAGAGGCAGGGTAACATCGTCAACGGTGTCAGGCTCAACCACCGGATCGGGCAACCAGGGGCCGATATATTCCTCGCGCCGTAGCCGGGCGGATTTGAGCTGGTCGAGGCATAAGCGGGTGACGATGCGACGCAAGAATGCCTCGGGTACGCGTATGTCGGTCCGGTCGCCGTCCGCCCAGCGCAGCCAGGCTTCCTGCACCACATCCTCGGCATCCGCCATCGATCCGAGCATGCGATAGGCGACGCGCATCAGCCGTGGCCTCAGCGCGTCGAAGGCGGCGGCATCGCTCACTGCTTCCAGCCGAGTTCGGGTGCGAAGAGGTCGAAACCTACCGCCAGCCTGTTCCAGCCGTTGATGACGTTGATCATCATGGTCAGCTTCACCTGCTCGTCCTTACTGAATTGTGCGTCCAACTGCTCGTAGACATGCTGCGGCGCGCGCTTGTCGGCAACCAGCGTGAGATGCTCGGTCCAAGCGAGCGCCGCCCGCTCGCGATCGGTATAGAGGGGTGCCTCATGCCATGCCGCGAGGACCGCGATACGCTGCTCAGTCTCGCCGGCCTGCCGCGCCTCGTAGCTGTGCATGTTGAGGCAATTGGCGCATCCGTTGATCTGCGATGCACGGATCTTCACCAGCTCTAGCAGGGATTTCTCCAGCCCGCTTGCGCCCACTTGATCGGAAAAGGCCATCCACGCCTTCAGCAGGTCGGGCGCGGCGATGTAGGGGTTTGTGCGTGTCATGATCTTCGTCCTCCTTAGGTTACCGGAGCCTGACGAGACAGATCGGGGATATGTGACATGGCGGGATAAATTTTTTCGCCCGCCGATCTCGGGAGTCAATCACGTTCGGCGATACCCTTTGGTGGCTTCGTCCTTAATTGTTGCCGTCGAGACGATCCGGCATGTTCCCAAATGGATCCTGTGTGAAGGCCGGAGACGATGCCTGACCGTCTCCCGCCGACATTTCATCGCCAATAATCACGGCGGAGCGCGCCGTCATTATTTGCCTGTCTGCATGCAACAGGCTTTGAAATCTCCTGCCCGAAAGGCAGGGACAAGGATCATTGCGGCCGAGCTTAGCAGCTCGACCTCACCACCGCGGATGCTCCGCAGGCCGCGCTTAACCTGTATTTCGCTGGGGAAACCTCGCCTTCGTTTGGAACTGCGCTCGAAAGCTGGGCAGGTGGGCGAAATCGCATGTTCTGACCATGGTATCCTCCTGATGTTGGATTGGTGGAATCGGACACTTGGTACGTCCGACCGGTTCAATCCGGCTTTGCCACGACCTGCAGCGCTGCACGCAAAAATCGCAATCACTTAAGGGTGTCGGCACCTGCGCCTTGCCACCCGCCGCCGAGCGCTTTGAACAGCGCTATCTGTGCTTCAGCGCGGTCAACGTCGGCCGCGGCTTGAGCGCCGCGAGCGGCGGCAGCGGTTCTTTGCGCATCCAGCAGGTTGAGGAAATTGTCCGCGCCGTAGTCGAATCGCTTGCTCGAAAGGAAGGCGGCGTGATCGGCGGCTTCACGCGCTTTCGTCAGGGCAGTTTCGCGATCGAGCGCCCCTGCCAAACGAGCAAGCGCCTGCTGGGCCTCCTGAAGCGCGGTTAGCACCGTCTTATCGAATGCCGCGAGCGATCCCTCTGCGATTGCCCGGCTTTGGACCACCCGTGCCCGCGCGGCGCTTGCGAATGGAAAATTCCAGCTGATGAGCGGCCCCAATGACCAGCTAAACCCCTGTTTCTTTCCGACATCGCCGATATGCCCTGCACCTATGGAGACCGAGCCGAGCAGCGTGATCGTCGGATAAAGAGCGGCGGTGGTGACCCCGATCCGCGCGGTATCCGCCGCGAGTTTGCGTTCAGCCGCCCGGACATCGGGCCGCCGCGCCAAAAGGGTCTGCCCATCGCCTACGGGAAGGGGCTGACGGATAACCGGGACGGCAATGCAAGCAGCCGCAGCGTTATCGACATTTGCCGGCGTGTCGCCGGTCAGCACGGCCAGCGCATAAAGTGCGGCCCTCCGCTCCGCCTCGAAATCCGCAACTTGCGCATTGGCCTGTTCTTCCAGCACGGTTGCCTGGTCGACCTCGCGCTCGCTGGTGCGGCCGGCGCTTAACAGACGCTGCGTCAAATCCAATGTCTGGTGCTGCAATCTGGCCGTCTGACGTGCCACTTCGGCCTGGCTTGCGAAGCCGCACGCATCGACGTAAGTGCGCGCCGTTTCGGCCGCAATCGAGACCCGCGCCGCATCAAGCTGTGCAATTGCGGCCCCGACATCCGCCCTCGAAGCTTCAATCGAACGGCTGATTCCTCCGAACAGGTCCACCTCATAGGATGCATCGAAACCAGCGAGATAGAAATCGCCCACCTTGCCCGTGCCGCCCTGATTGGGCGCTTCACGCCCTCTTGTGGCGCGGGCATTGATATCCGTAACTGGCAATCGGCCAGCGCCTGCTTCGCGCAGCAATGCGCGCGCGTGACGAAGATTGGCAGCCGCAATCCCGACATCCTTGTTGCGGATAAGAGCTTTCTCGATCAGCCGATCCAGATCCGGGTCTTCGAACAGCCTCCACCACGCGTTCGGAACCGCGTCTGCGGTCACCGCGGGATTTTGGTCGGCGGCTGTCAACCGGGAATCGGCGGGGGCCAAGGGAGCTGGCGAACGGTAATTGGGGCCGACTGCACAGGCTGACAAGAGCAGCATGCCGAGCAGCGTGAGCTTCCTCATGTGCCGATCTTTCCCGCCTCGGCACCCGGGTTGCGATGCCGGCGGAAGCCGCTTTTGGCCCGGTCACCCATCTTCCGGCTGATCACGTAGAAGGCAGGCGTGAACAACAGGCCGAACAGGGTGACGCCGATCATGCCGAAAAAGACGGCGATCCCTAGCGCCTGACGCATCTCGGCGCCTGGGCCGCTGCTGATAACCAGCGGCAGGACCCCCAGGATGAAGGCGATGGACGTCATCAGGATGGGTCGAAGCCGCTGGTCCGCCGCGCGTTCCGCGGCGGCGTGCATGTCCAGCCCCTCCTCCTCGCCCTGGCGTGCAAACTCGACGATCAGGATGGCATTCTTGGCAGCCAGGCCGATCAGTACGACCAATCCGATCTGGGTCAGGATGTTGTTGTCACGGCCCATGAGGTTCACGCCCAGAATGGCGGCGAGCAGGCACATGGGTACGATCAGAATGACGGCAAATGGCAGCACCAGGCTCTCATACTGCGCCGCCAGCAGCAGAAAGACGAAGACCACTCCAAGCAGGAACACATAGATCCCTGTATTGCCGGCCTGCTGTTGCTGATAGGCAAGCTCGGTCCATTCAAATGAGAAGCCCGTCGGCAGAATCTTCGCGGCAAGATCCTTCATCGCTACCAACGATTGGCCGCTCGAATAGCCATGCGCGGTATCGCCTTGAAGTTCGACCGCCGGATAGAGATTATATCTGACCACGCGATAGGGACCGCTGTCGTTGCGCAGCGTCATGACCGCCGACAGGGGCACCATCGCGCCGCTTGCCGAGCGCGTCTTGAGGCGGAGCACGTCGTTGACGTCGTCGCGGTAAGGCGCATCGGCAGCAGCCGTTACTCTGAATGTCCGTCCGAGATAGTTGAAATCGTTGATATAGGTTGAGCCCAAATAAGTGTTGAGCGTCGAAAAAATGTTCTGCACGGGAACGCCCATCTGTTCGGCTTTCTGCCGATCGATGTCTGCGTACAACCTGGGGGTTTTGGTGTTGTAGGTGGTGAACACCCGTTCCAGGCCTGGAGTCTGGTTGGCGGCGGCCATCATCTTGAAGGCTACGTCCTCCATCTGTTGATAATTTGTCCCGCTATGGTCTTCGATCATCATCTTGAAGCCACCGCCGGTGCCCAATCCGCGCACCGGTGGCGGCGCGATTACGAAGGTCGTCCCTGCGTTCACGCTGCCAACGGCCTGCTGAAGATCTTGGACGATCCTGCTTGATGGCGGCCGCTTCCCAAATGGTTTGAAAACCACGAAGGCGGTCGCGGCGCTTGGCGAATTGCCAAATGTTGTGCCGTCGAACCCCGCAAAAGCGACGCTCGTCTCATAAGCCGCATTTTTTTTAACAATGGCGAGCAGCCGATGCAGCGTTTCATCGGTGCGTTGCAAAGTCGTGCCGGGCGGCATCTGAAGCGCGACGATGGCATAGCCTTGATCCTGCGCCGGAATGAAGCCCGCGGGCGTCGCGTAGAGACGCCATCCTCCCAGCGCCAGCAGGCCGGCATAAACAATTCCGATCACGCCCAGCATGCGCACGGTACGTGCGGTGAGCGTTCCATAGCGCTTGCCTAAGCGTTCGAAACCGCTGTTGAATCGATACGCAAACCGCGCGGGAATAGCTCGCCATCCCTCCGCACCATGCTCTCCATCTTTCGGCTTGAGGATCAACGCGGCGATAGTGGGGGACAAGGTGAGCGATACGAAGCACGAGATCGCGGTCGCTCCAGCGATGGTCAGCGCGAATTGCTTGTAAAAGGCCCCTGATACACCGGGAATGAAGGCAGTCGGAATGAACACGCCACACAGCACCAGCGCGATTGCGATGAGCGCGCCCGAGACTTCATCCATCGTCTTATGGGCGGCCTCGCGCGGCGAAAGGCCTTCCACATGCATGAGGCGCTCGATATTCTCGACCACGACGATCGCATCGTCGACGACCACGCCGATCGCGAGCACGAGACCGAACAGCGAAAGATTGTTCAGCGAAAAACCGAACAGCGCAAGCACCGCAAGGCTGCCAATCAGCGATATCGGGATTGCGAGAATGGGAACCAGTGCCGCCCGCCAACTTTGCAGGAAGAGCAGGACCACCAGCGAAACGAGGATCAGCGCCTCGATCAGGGTATGCTGGACGGCTTCGATTGACGCGCTGATATAGGTCGTCGGATCATAGGGTGTCGACCATTCCATTCCGGGCGGGAAGTCCTTGGCGATGTCCGCCATGGCCGCCTTGACATTCCTTGCGGTTTCCAGCGCGTTCGAGCCCGGGAGCTGCGTGATCGGAAGGCCAACGCCCGTCTTGCGGTTAATGTAGGCGTTCGTTTCGTAGCTGAGGGCGCCAAGCTCCACCCGAGCGACGTCACGAAGACGGGTCAGCCGGCCTTCGCGATCTTGTTTCACGATGATGTCGCCAAATTCTTCCGGCGTCGTCAGCCGGCCTTGGGTCTGGATAGAAAGCTGGTAAGCGGTGCCGCCGGTATTGAAAGGAGGTTGTCCCAAGGCGCCCGCCGCGACCTGAGCGTTCTGGGCGCGGATGGCTGCAACGATCTCGTCGACCGTCAGATTGCGTTCGGCAGCAAGATCGGGATCGATCCAAACGCGCATATTATAGTCGCGGCCGCCCACGATCCGGACGCCGCCCACCCCTGGTATGCGTGAAAGTCGATCGTTGATCTGAAGCTTGGCGTAGTTGCCGATATATTGTGCATCAAGCGTGCCGTCAGGGGAATCCAGCCCGATCACCATCAGCAGATCGGGCGAATTCTTGAGCGTCGTGACGCCGATTTGACGAACCTGGTCGGGTAGACGGGGCTCCGCGGTCGCGACGCGGTTCTGGACGAGGACCTGGGCCTGGTCGACATTGACGCCCTGCTTGAACGAGATCGTGATCGTCAGCGAACCCGATGCCGTCGAGGAAGAAGACATGTAGATCATGCCTTCCACGCCATTAATGGCGTCCTCCAGCGGACTGGCTACGGTATCGGCCAGGGTTTCCGCCGTTGCGCCGGGATAGCTGGCGCTTACGACCACGGTCGGCGGCGCGATCTCCGGATATTGACCGACCGGCAAGCCCGGATAGGCCACCAGCCCCACGATCATTATGAGAACGGATAGGACCGCCGCGAATATCGGCCGCTCGATGAAGAAATGCGGAAGCCGCATTGGATCAGGTGCCGACGGGTTTCAGTTGATCGGCGGGCGGAGCCATAGTGGGCCGTGAATCCGGTGACATGTCTGCGGCGCGGGGCACGATCCGCCCCTGATGCACCGTTACTGCAAGCCCGGGGCGGATCTGCGCCAGCCCTTCGATGATGATCTTCTCGCCCGGCGCCAATCCGGCCCGGATGACTCGCAACCCTTCCACCATCGGGCCCGTCTCCACCGGACGGGCGACCGTCTTGCCTTCCCGGTTCACGACATAGACAAGCTTTCGGGTCTGGTCGGTCAGGATCGCCTCGTCCGGCACCAGGAGCGCCTTATATGCGCCTGAACCCAGCAGGCGCGCTCGCCCGAACATACCCGGCACGAGGAACCCCTTCGGATTATCCACTATGGCGTGGGCCCGGATGGTCCCGCTGCCGGTGTCGATCGCATTATCGACGAAAACCATGTGACCGTGCCAGCGATATCCCTGCTCGTCGGCAAGCTGGATCTCGACCGGATTGGGCGCGTAACGCGAGGACGTGCGCTCGCCCTCGGCCGCCTGGCGGATATATTTGAGGTAAAAGCTTTCTGCACCCTCGAAGCTGAACCAGATCGGATTGACCGAAACTACGGTGGTCAGCAGCGTCTGGTTCGCGATCACTTGATCGCCGATCGCAACGCGCTTGTCGGATGCTCGGCCCGCGATAGGTGCGCGAACAGTCGTAAACGAAAGATCGAGCGCCCTTGCTTCCGCGTTCGCATTTGCAGCGGCGAGATTCGCCTCGGCGGTCCGTTGGGTCGCCAGCTTCGTTTCCAGCTCCTCCTGACTGACGGCATTGAATTTTTTCAATTCGTTTGCGCGGGCCAGTTCGGATCGCGCATTCGCCAGGGCGGCGGTGGCGCTCTGGATGGCGGCTTGGGCTTGCAGATAGGCGGCGCGATAGGGGCGTGGGTCGATCTGGAATAGCACTTGGCCCTTGGCGACCTCGACGCCCTGACGAAAGCCGATGGAGACGATCTGTCCCGAAACGCGGGGTATCACTTGCACATTGTCGATGGCTTCGAAGCGGCCGACATATTCGTCCCAGTCCGTCACGGCTCGGGAAAGCGGCAATGCCACGGTCACATTCAACGGCGGTGGTGCTGGATGTTGCCCGGAACAGCCTGCGGCGACTATGAGGAGGATGAAACTGAGCCGCTTCATTTTCATTGAATGGTGCAGTGCAGAATGAATTACAAGGTGTCGGAGCGTATCAAAAAATGCGAACCGACTGTTCTCCCCTCGATCGCGGCTGCGCCGTTGATCACCCCGCTTACGCCATAGCAACCAATGGTCCTTACAAGCTGGCTTTCGGCCGGAAGGGACCTTGGCGGTCACCGTCGCTGGTCGAGCTCGGCAGATTCTGTTGGGCATTGGAGAACGTAGAACGAGCGGAATGTCAGCGACAGCTGATCGACTCCTCGGCGCGCCCAACTGTCAGTTTTCCCATTGCCATGTTCGCCGCTGAATAAAAGGCAGCTATCGATGACCAACTCGAGGTCCGGAACGACGGTTATGTCGGCGGATACTGACCTGATGAATTCGATTATGCGCGTCCGCTGCTGCGCCCGCGGGTTCGTGCAGCGGCCCAAACAATGATTTGGCCTCAATGACCTGCAGCGGATGAAATCATGCCGCGTGGCGGACGGCATAGCGGCACCATTATGAGCGCGGCCATGAACACATAAGCCATCAAGCGGAACACGTCGTCAAAGGCGAGCGTCAGCGCCTCGCGCCCGACGAACTGCTTCATCAAACTTTCGGCCATCAGCCGGGCGTGATGGGGATCGGGCGTGAACTGGGCCAAATGCCGGGAGAGCCCTGTCAGCACATTTTCAGCGCTTTGCGGCAAAACGCCCAATGCCTCGCCAAGACGCAGCGCATGCAGCCGGGTCATATCCTGGAGCCAGGTGTTGACCACGGCTATGCCGATGGCACCGCCCAAATTGCGCATCAGATTGAACAGGCCGGAGGCATAGCGCAGCTCGGGGCCTTCGAAGCCGCTGAGCGCAAGACCGACGGAAGGTACGATGCACAGCATGATGGCAAAGCTGCGCACGACCTGGGGCCAGAACAGTGCGGAGAACCCCCAATCCGGGGTCATGAAGCTGAAGAGATACAGGCCGGTTGCGAATAGACTCAGCCCAAAAGTGATGATGATCCTCGGATCGACCCGCTGTGAAAGACCGGCAGCGATTGGCACGCCAAGAAGCTGCGCGACGCCGGCGATGAACACCGTCGTCCCAATCTCCGACGCATCATAACCGCGGACCTGGCCTAGGAACACCGGAACGAGATAGGTTCCTGCGTAAATTCCAAAACCTATCACGAGATTGAAGATGCAAGCGATTGCGAACGTCGGCTTACGGAACGGGCTCAACCGGATGATGGGGCCTCCGGAGCGGATTGACCGCTCAAGGAACAGGCCGAAGCCCACCAGCGAGAACCACGCCGCCAGAGCAATGGTAGGATCGCCGAACCAGTCGTTACGCGGCCCCTCCTCAAGCACATATTCAAGGCCAGCCAGAAAGACCGCCATCGATGCGAGATGCACCCAATCGATCCGGCGCAGCATCTCGAGGTTGGGCCGGTCGATCCGAATGAGCAGGACGGTCAACAAAGCCACAAGAGTGCCAGGCACGATATTGATGTAGAAAATCCAGCGCCAGCCGATGGCATCGGTGATCCAACCCCCGACCGTAGGGCCCAAGGTCGGCGCGAGTACGGACACCATGCCGAGGATCGCGGGGATCATGGCGCGCTGCTTGCCGCTGAACAGTGCGTAGCCCGTGGCGAATACCGTCGGTACCATCGCGCCGCCCACGAAGCCCTGGATAGCCCGGAAGGTGATCATCGATCCGATACTCCAGGCTGCGCCACAAAGAATGCTCGAAAGGGTGAACAGGCCCGCCGAAAGCGCGAACACCCAGCGTGTCGAGAGCGCCTGGGTGAGGAATGCGGAGAAGGGGATCATTACCAGCTCCGCCATCAGATAGGCTGTTTGCACCCAACTGATCTCATCCGGACTTGCGGACAGGCCGGCCTGCACCTCGTTGAGCGAGGCGGCCACGATCTGGATGTCGATCAGCGCCATGAACTGACCAAAGGCCATCACACCAAAGATCATATATTTCAGTTGGTTGCTGAAATCGCCTGGGTTGATGGGAGGCGCGGACGAAACGGAAATCGACTGTGTTGCCATCGACCTTGACCTTCGCTGTGTCTTTATATTATATGCATCATATAAAGGAGATCGGCAAGTGCGATACGCAAGCGATCACAAGGCTAGAACGCGGGAACAATTGCTGCAGACGGCCGCGCGGGAAATTCGCGCCAAAGGTCCGGAAGGGGTCGCCGTAGTGGGTATCATGGGTCAGGTGGGGCTGACTCATGGCGGCTTCTACGCGCATTTCAAATCGAAGGATGCATTGATCGAAGCTGCGCTGGAGGAGATGTTCCGCGCCGCCAAGGAACGGAGCGCGCCGATCGTTGGCGACGGCGATCCGCGCGTGGCACTGCGAACCTATCTCGACTTCTACCTTTCGCCTGCGCATCGCGATGCACGCGATCGTGGTTGCCCACTCCCCGCGTTATCGGGTGATTTCGCGCGCGGCGATACCGCCGGGCGCGAGCGTTTCAGTACAGGGATCGAAACACTTTTCGAGCGGATTGAAACAGCGCTCGGCATGCTGGGCATTGCCGAACCGAGTATCGAGGCGGCCTCTATGCTCTCCGAAATGGTGGGTGCGGTCGCGCTGTCCCGCGCGACCGCCGACGGTGGACGATCAGACATGATTCTGGCCGATGTGCGGAAGGCCCTGGGCCGGCGCTATGGCCTGGACAGCGACGATAATTGAAGGATTGATCAATGCGCCTCGCTCCAGATGACATGATGACAGCGTCTGCGCCTGCTCCAGCCCTTGGTGCTCCCCGCAAACCGTTCGTCATCCCCCGCAATCCACTAATTGCTGCTGCGATCGCGATGCTGATCGCCATCGCCGGTGCGCTATGGCTGGCGCTGCCTGCCTCCAGCGAAAGCACTGACAACGCCTATCTGCAGGCGGATTCGAGTTCGGTGGCGCCCAAGGTGGGGGGTCTAGTGACTGCCATTCTGGTTAAGGACAATCAGACCGTCCGTGCCGGTCAGCCATTGGTTCGCATCGATAGCCAGGATTATGAAGCGAAAATGTTCTCAGCCAGCGCGGCATTGGCCGATGCGCAGGCGGAAGTGGCGACAGCGAAGGCCGAGCTTGACGCTCTGAATGCCCAGGAGGGGCTTGCATCAGCGCAGGTCCGGGCTGCCGGCACGTCGATCGCTTCGGCGGACGCCGAATATGCACGCGCGGCCGCTGACAACCAGCGCTTCAATACATTGCTGGAGCAGGGTTTCGCGACGCGGCGCGATGTTGAGCGCGTCAACTCCGTCGCGATCGGTGCCAGTTCCGCACGGCAACGCGCACGGGCGGATCTGGGCGTGGCGGATGAGCAGGCAGCGGTGACGCGCGCGCGTCGTCCGATCCTGCAGGCGCAGCTTGCGCGGACGAATGCTGCCGTGCTGAAGGCGCGTGCTGCGCTCGACCTGACCAAGCAGGATTTACGGCATACGGTGGTGCTCGCGCCAATGGATGGCGTCATCGGCAATCGCCAGGTGCAGAAGGGCGACTATGTGCAGCCGGGGTCGCGCCTGCTGACGCTGGTGCCGCAATCGTCAGTTTATGTGATCGCCAATTTTAAGGAGACCCAGACACGTAGCATGCGGGTCGGGCAAAAGGCGAAGATCAGCGTCGATGCGCTGGGCGGGAAGGTCCTGACCGGTGAAATCGAAAGCTTTGCACCGGGATCAGGCAGCGAATTCACGCTGCTGCCGTTCGAGCCCGGATCGGGCAACTTCACCAAGATCGTGCAGCGGATCGGTGTGCGCATCCGCCTCGATCCTGGTCAGGTATCTCCCATGAGCTTGCGGCCAGGGTTATCGGTGACGGCCAGAGTCATATTAGACTAGCGGCAATGTTAGAACTACACGAGGCGAAAAGTGCAACTGGCGCTGAGGCCCAGGCAGCGTATGCCGCGACGGGAGCGTAAGCAGACAGGCCAGTTCCGGCCCAAAAGCTCAAGGCCCTTGCCTTCCAGGCGGATGAGACGTTCGAACTCTCACTCATCAAACAGATGCCGGAATCTCATTGGTTGAGACCTGAGATACTGCGGAGGCGCTTTCACGTTCGCGCCAAGATGGGCCGCAGCATGCCATGGCCAACGGGGGTCATATAGAATAGCGCGAGCGAGTGCGATGATATCTGCATCACCGGTACCGACGATGCTCTCCGCCTGATCATAATTAGTGATCAGACCCACCGCGATGACCGGCATGCGTGTGGCAGCCTTAACGCTCCGCGCGAGCGGCACCTGATAGCCGGGCCCTACTGGAATAGCTTGAGCTGGATGAAGTCCGCCGCTCGAAACATGGATCGCGCTGCACCCCCTTGCCTCCAGCGCCTCAGCGAACGCCACGGTTTGTTCGATGTCCCATCCGCCTTCAACCCAATCGGTGCCGGACACCCGTACTGTCACCGGTCGCTCGGAAGGAAAGGCGTCACGAACGGCATCGAATATTTCGAGCGGGAATCGCATGCGGTTTTCAAGGTTGCCGCCATATTCGTCAGTGCGCTGGTTCGACAGCGGAGAGAGGAATTCGTGCAGCAGATAGCCATGGGCAGCATGCAGTTGCACGGCGTCGATACCCAGGCGGGCGGCGCGCTTTGCGGATGCGACGAAAGCCTCACGGACGGCGATCATCCGATCGCGGCCAAGCTCGGTGGGGGTACATTGCTCCTTTTCAAACGGTATCGCGGATGGGGCTTCGGTCTGCCAGCCATGCGGATCGCTGGGCGCGATTTGCCCTCCGCCTATCCACGGCACCTCGGTCGAGGCTTTCCGTCCCGCGTGCGCGAGCTGGATCGCGATGGGCATGTCCGACCATCGGCGGATGCTTTCGAGCGTCCGCCCGATCGCTGCTTCGGTCGCGTCATCATAGAGGCCGACATCGGCCCAGCTTATGCGGCCCTCCGGCACGACTGCGCTCGCCTCAATCGTGAGCAGGGCCGCACCGGACAGCGCAAGATGTCCGAGATGGATCAAATGCCAGTCGGTCATGCACCCATCGACTGCCGAATATTGGCACATCGGCGCGATGACGATGCGATTGCGCAACACGAGATTGCGGATCGTTAGCGGCTGGAACAGCTTTGGTGGATTCACGTCTTGCTCCGTCAGAACGGGTTTATCGTCAATCGTTCGTGTATCGCTCCTCTCGCCATGGGTCGCCGCGATTATGATAGCCATTCACTTCCCAAAACCCCGGATGATCCTCGGCAAGAAACTCGATCCGCTTGAGCCATTTCGCGCTCTTCCAGAAATAGAGGTGGGGAACGACAAGCCGGACCGGACCACCATGGTCGCGGGTCAGGGGTTGGCCCTGCCAGCTATGCGCAAGCAGCGCATTCTCGGCTGCAAAATCCCCAAGCGTCAGGTTCGTGGTGTAGCCGTCATAGCTGTGGAGCAGCACGAAGCCCGCTTCGGGCGTCGGTTCAACAACCGCAAGCAAATCCCGCGTGGTCACCCCGCCCCATTCATTGTCATAGCGCGACCAGCTGGTGACGCAGTGGATGTCCGAGAGGCTGCGGGTCTGCGGTTGGTGCTCAAAATCCGTCCATTCCCATACGGCCGGATTTTCAACCGCGCCGCCGATCAGCAGCCGCCAATTTTCGCGGGTGATCGCCGGATGCTCTCCAAGATCAAGCACCGGCCAATCGCGCACTAGGTGCTGGCCCGGCGGCAGACGTTCGACGTCCGGCGGTGAAACCCGTCCGGTGAGAAACCGGCCTTGCTGCGCCCAGTTTCTCTTGCTGCGCGTGAGCTTGCTGTCCGTCGGCGGGATATCCTTGTCCCCCGCCGTCACGCCAGTTCGCTTTGCCGCGAACGCGCGTCGCAAGCCTGCGCGATCAACCTGAAGGAATTAAGACGCGCCGCATGATCATAGACGTCGGAGACGATCATAAGCTCATCCGCGCCGGTCTCAGCGATTAACGCATCGACGCCAGCACGAACCTTTTCCGGCGCCCCGATGATCGAACGCGCCAGCATCTGCATGGCCTGCGCTTTCTCCAGCGGCGACCAGTAACTCTCGATATCATCGATCGGCGGCTTGCTCAGGCCGCGCGCGCCTCTGAAGATGTCGGCGAACGCCATTTGCTGGGTCGTCGCGAGGCGCCGCGCCTGATCATCGCTTTCTGCGGCGATGATGTTAACCCCCACCATGGCGTAGGGCTTGCCCAGCTGGGCAGAGGGCTTGAAGTGGTCGCGATAGATGCGAAGCGCCGGCAGCAGCTGGTCAGGTGCAAAATGCGATGCGAAGGCGTAGGGCAAGCCCAATTCGGCCGCAAGCTGCGCGCCATAGGTGCTCGACCCCAAGATCCATAACGGCACGTTGGTGCCCGCAGCAGGCACTGCCTGCACCCGCTGACCCGGGCGGACGTCGCCAAAATAAGCCTGTAGTTCGAGCACGTCCTGTGGAAAGCTCTCGGCGCCGGCGAGCGAACGGCGCAGAGCATGGACGGTTACCTGATCAGTCCCCGGCGCGCGACCGAGGCCGAGGTCAATCCGTCCGGGAAAAAGTCGAGCCAGTGTGCCGAACTGCTCGGCGATGACGATGGGCGCATGGTTCGGAAGCATGATCCCGCCGGCGCCCACACGGATATGGCGGGTACCGGCCGCGATGTGTGCCAGCACCACCGAGGTGGCAGCGCTCGCGATGCTCGGCATATTATGATGCTCCGCGACCCAGAACCGCTGATAGCCCCATTCCTCCGCGTGCGCGGCAAGATCGCGCGCATTGTCCAACGCTCCGCGTGCATCGGTGCTTTCGGTAAGACGGACCAGATCAAGGATAGATAAGGCAGGCATGAAGGCTCCTAGTCAGCCTGATCTAGGAAGCCGCCGGTTGCAATGCCAGTGCAGGCGACCTTGGACGGGTGCAGCGGTGGAAATGGACGAGATTCTGGGTAAACTTATAAGCCTGGCCTGGGCACTTTGCGACCGTTGACATCTTAACCATTTGGCATGGGTCAGCTGTTACGAGGTCCCATGCGCTTGGTAACGATCACGAACTGGGCCTACGGCGCCACCGTGGCGCTCACCCTCGCCTCCGGCACGACCATGCTTCTAGCATCCAGCGCTCAGGAGCGGGAACGCGCTGCCGTTGGCGAGCGACAGGCACTGGACGCAGCAACCTCGCACGTGGACGAAGACGTCGGCGTGTTGAGCGGCCTCGCGCGTGAGTATGCGATCAGCGGCAACGCCGCCGATCTCATTGCTTATCGTCGCGAAGCCGGCGTCCTTGCCGCCGTCGAACAACGAACTCGGCATATACGCGATGCCGGCGCGAGCGCGGATGAGCTTCGCGCGCTGCACGAGGCGATGCGGTGGGCCGATGCCCTGCGTGGCCAACAGCAAGTCGCCCTGGCTGCGCGGCGCGCCGGGGATAAAGCGCAAGCCGTATCGATCCTCTTCGCCCCCGAATATGAGCGTGAGCTCGACCGGATCCAGAGCAATGTCGATCGTTTCCAGGCTCAAATCGATCAGCGGACGGGAAATGCCGTCACGATGGCGATGGAGGCATCCCGTCTCTGGCGGCACATATCGGAGGCCATGCTCGCCGCAACGGGTTTGCTCTTTCTTTGTGTGCTGTATTTTGTGTTCCGCCGCAGAGTGCTGCGCCCAGTGGTCAAGCTGAGTGATGTTGTGACGCGCCTGGCGGCCCAGGATTATGCGGCGGAGCCTCCCCCTTATGAGCAGATCGACGAGATCGGCGACATGGCTCAGGCGCTTCGCGTGTTCCGCGACAACGGCATCGCGCGGCAGCGCCTCGAACAGGAACGCGATGCCGACCGTGAAATGCGTGATCTGCTCTCCCGTATGACGCAGCGCATGCAGGGCTGTGACACGGTGGGCAACCTTCTAAACGTCATCCATTGTTTCGTTCCCGAACTGGCGCCGCAATTGGCAGGGCGCCTTTATCTCCTGGACCGCAGCCGCAACGCGATGATCGAGGCTTGCTCATGGCTGGATCCCCATTGTTCAAAGGCGGAATTCGCGCCGACGAGCTGCTGGGCCTTGCGGCGCGGCAGCGAGCATCGCACGGCAGGAAAACTGATCGATGTTCCTTGCGAACACCTGGATAGTGACGGCCAAAGGGCACCAGAAGGGATCTGTCTTCCGTTGGTGGCGCAGAGCGGGACGTTAGGCATGCTCTACTTCGAACGCCGGCCCGCTTTTCCGAGCGCAGAGATTCCCGAACTTCTCATCAAGATGCTTGCCGAGAATATCGGCCTTGCGCTCGACAATCTGCAGTTGCGCGATGCGCTCCGTGATCTCGCAATGGCCGATCCCTTGACCAGGCTCGCCAATCGTCGCCAGCTCGACGCAGCTTTCGAGGAAATGGTATTGGCGCCGGCCCGACGCATGACCTGCGTGATGATCGATATCGATCATTTCAAGCGGTTCAACGACGAACATGGCCATGAGGCGGGCGACACCGTTCTGCGGGCGGTTGGCGATACGCTCAAGGCTTCAGTGCGACAGGGCGATCTTGCGTTCCGCTATGGCGGCGAAGAATTTACGCTTCTGTTCCCTGATATGACGCCGCACCAAGCCTTCGAGCGAACCGAACAGCTTCGCCTGAAGATCGGAGAACTGCGAGTTCGCTTCGAAAACAGCGAGCTTGGACCGATTACCATCTCCGCCGGCATCGCCAACGCGCCCGATGGCTGTCCCCACGAACAGCTGGTTCAGGAGGCAGATGCCGCGCTGCTGAGTGCTAAACGCAGCGGCCGCAATTGCACTGTGATGGCCAAGCGCGATAGGGAGCAGACATCCGGCCGAAGGACCAAAGCCATCGCGTGAAGTCAATGCGCCAACGGGCGAATTACGAAATGCTCGGTCCACTGCGTTGCCGCCC